>Ga0208975_1000035_pt1 | contig 76024 bp, 58 predicted proteins | sample GreLakmeER78MSRF_FD_187700 | JGI IMG/M metagenome (GOLD analysis project Ga0208975, IMG submission 187700) | Freshwater lentic microbial communities from great Laurentian Lakes, MI, USA - Great Lakes metaG ER78MSRF (SPAdes) | ecosystem: Environmental > Aquatic > Freshwater > Lake | place: Great...
ACAAACCATTGCGCCTTACAACCGCAAACGGTGGTTCCCTTTCTGGAAGTTCGCCAAGGGCAGAATACCACAGCATTTAGCCGGCAACCATGATGCAACATTGGGAGAAATTGAGCGCGCATCGAAGAACCAGCCAATTCAAGGTACTGGTGCTGACATGATGAAGCTCGCCATGGTAATGGTTCGTAAATGGATATACACAAATGAGTACCAAGACAGGATACGTATCGTAGCTCAGGTTCACGATCAGTTAACTACTATCTGTAATAAAGAAGTAGCCGAGATGTGGAAAACACAGTTCGACCAACTGATGCAAGACGCAGCAAAAGTATTTATACCGAGTGGACTACTCAAAGCAGACACACAAATAACCCTTAACTGGACAAAGTAAACACACACACACATGGATTACCAATCTTTCCCCACCCAAAAGTACGTGACCTGGACAATGAACTCATCTCCGAAAGTAAGTCACGATCAGGTTAAGTCATTAATATCAAAGGTATGCGAAATGCCGTGGGATGAGGTGGAAATGAGGAGCCGAAAGCCACTGAGAGTGGAAGCCCGGTTCCTGTACTACTTCATCATGGTCAGCATCTTCGACTTTTCCCACAAAGCAATCGGGAAGACTCTTGGACAAGACCACACCACAGTATTAAACGCATGCACCCAGGTAGTTAATAACCTGGAGTCCAAAGACCCGTCCTATGACGAGTTCAAGGGAAAATTTCACAAACTAAATTCACTCATCTACAAAAACTGATCATTATGAGCACAGTAACAACAGCCGCACACCCCGGCATATTCAACAAGAGTGTAAGTAAAGAAGTAGCCTCATTTGTAACTACGGATATGATGCGAATACTATTTTTCTGTCGTATGGCTCAAACTCAGCTGTCAAACATGGGGAAAGCAGACTTCTTAAACGAAGACTTAAAGAAAAGTGTTCACACTGCGGCAGAAACTCTTCGCCAGTTGGACATGAAAACACGGAGTAAACTTGACCCTGCTCAAGCCAAATGGTTATCCGAAGAACTCAAAAAGGACAAGCTTGCAGACATCTGCAACCTGGTAGAACTTGGTGCACGAGTTTCCAATGATGGAAACAACGAGGACTACGAAGGTTTAATGAGCATGATGACCAATTTCCTCGACAGGACTGTACACCTGCAATCTCAAAAGAAGAAGATCAACACTTTTAAGTACGCTGCCATATTTCGCTTCCTTACAGAAGAGATGAGGGCAGAAGCAGAGGGTGGTATTACAGCAGTTGAGTACAACCCTTCTACTGACTCTCTCTCTTTCTTGCTGGTACAGCCAGATGCACAAATACCGGCTAAACCTGCCAATTAATTAACCGCTGAAAGGCACAAAGCATACATAATGCAAGATACTCTTGACAGATTAAAAGAGGATCAGCGTGTGGTATTTCCCGCGCTGGCCCGCTTCTGCCTTGGACCCAAATGGAACCCAAATGTAGAAGTAGAAGAAAGGGAAGAAGACCACGGTATTCTGAACCTGGGGAGAGATTACGACACTGATGTAGCCTTCATGGTGCAGAAGAAAGTCGTACTCCCAGAGTCAGTAACCATGATGGATGACTTCGAGATGGTACTATTAGACGGGTTTGCAGGTACAGGAAAGACCACTACCATCAACCGGTTAGTGGAGTACTGTAACCAGTACAACCCACAGATCAAGTTCGCCATGACAGCACCAACGAATAAGGCTTTACGCATCTTGAAGAAGTCCAGCGAGTGCAAAGTAGCACTGGAGTTCTGTACCATTCACTCCTTACTGGGATTGAAAGAGAGCAGAAACAACTATACCGGGGAGCGTACGTTCGTTCCCGATATTTACCTCAATCAGCAGCGTATACAGAAGATCAACGTGCTGATAATGGATGAGACCTCACAGATGAAAAAGGACATCTTCAAGTACTTATTACCACACCTGCAAAACGGGTTGAAGATCATCTTCCTTGGTGACGATAAGCAGATACCACCGGTTGGTGAGGTACAATCAGTACCATTTCTGGTAACTATGCGTCGTAAGCACAACATCCACAGGTTGACCCTTACCAAGATACATCGTACTGCAGAAGACAACCCAATACTTGGATATGCCGCTGCTATACGCGATCAAGTAGATAAGGCTTACGTAAACTACGACCTGTCCGGTAAAGACCATGGCGAAACAGGCATTCAATTGCTTGGTACCAACCTGTCCGTATTGGAGCCTATATTCCAGAAGTACTTTTGCTGTGATGAGTTCAAAGCTGACAGTGACCACATGAAAGTGGTGTGCTGGCGCAACTCCACAGCTAACTACTTCAACCGAATAATACGTAAGCTGGTGTTCAGCCAGAACAAACCCGCCAAGATTATGGTAGGGGAAAAGCTTATCGCTGAGCATTCAATATTCAGGTGGTCAGGTAAAGGTAAGTGGGAAATCTCATTCACTACCAACGAAGAGTTGGAGGTGATAAGCCTTACCCACAGCACAAAGTCGGTTGGGTACTTTGTACGCCGCATTGACGGAAAGTTTGACCGGGAAGAGCGCACGTTCAACGTGTACAATGCCCGTGTTACTGTACCAGGCAGCGAAGCTAAGGATGAGGATATTATTGACATCATCCACGAGGACTCAGACGATGCTTATCGTGAGTTCATCCAAAAGTTTGCTGACGATGCCCTCAAAACAAAGGACAGGGATGAGCGCAAGAATCTGTGGAAGAACCACTACGATTGCCAGAAGCCATTTGCCGACGTCGGGTACAACTACTGCATCACTGCCCACAAAGCTCAAGGCAGTAGCTACAACTATGTACTTGTACATGAGTGGGACATTGACGCCAGCACCGATTATACGGAGCGTAACCGAATTCGTTACGTAGCCGTAACCAGAGCTCGAAACAAGCTCTTCATTGTAAAACAATAGTACTATGAAAGCACTAACACTGGCAGACGCCACAGAAAAGTTCCTGATGTACACAACAAGTACCAGGACACTCTTAATGAAAATGGACGTACAACCGGACTCCAAGTTCGATATTGACATTGTCAAGCACTGTTATGGCAGACGTATGAGCTCCATGGAGTGCGCTGATGTTATAAAGCTGTCCCTCGGACTGAAAAAGGAGGAGGTGGCAGCATGATAACAGACGAACAAGCACTGGCTAACAAGATCAGAGTGCAGGCAGAGGGGGTAGCTGCGTGGATTGCTAACGGATACCGGGGAACTCTTGAATGGGCAACCGGTGTTGGTAAATCACGCGGCTCAATCCTGTGCATTGAACATCTACGTGATGTAGTGTTTAACATTGATGGTCACCTGTGTAAAGGATTACTCGTTGTACCAACTGAGGAGATGAGAGATGTAGATTGGCCGGCAGAGTTTGAGAAGTGGGGCTGCTCAATGGACAATCTGAAACTGGTATGCTATGCATCACTGGCAAAGGAAGACCTGAGTAAGTACGACTACATCATCTACGACGAGTGTCACCGGCTAACTGTACACAACCTGCAAAGGCTGTACGAGTTCAAAGGTCCGGCTCTCGGACTTACAGCCACATTCCCCGACTCTCAGTGGGACAAGGATCAGGAACGTGTGCTGTTGATACGGGAATTGTTACCACCGGTGCACACCATCACAACTGATGAAGCAGTAGATCTCGGGCTCATATCCGATTTTGAGGTAATGGTTCTTAAGTTTCACTTATGCAACACCCACAAAGTGTTACCTGGTGGAACTAAGAAGAAGTCATTTCTTACAACAGAGAAAGCTCGTTACACTTATCTGACAAGAGTACTGCAAATGGCTATGATGAAGAAGATAGAGGGCATGAAGTTTGGTGCAATTTCCAAGCGCATGCAATTCCTGTATAATCTTCCATCCAAGCTTAGACTTGCAGAGCAATGCCTTGATCGGTTTCGAGCTGAAGAGCCACGCAAACGAACACTTGTACTGTGTGGTAGTATTGATCAGGCTAACCAGCTCTGTGGGGAAAATGTATTTCACTCAGAGTCTAACAGTTTAGCTCTGGACAGGTTTCAGAACGAAGAAATACACGAGTTGGCCGCTGTTAAAGCACTCAACGAAGGTAAGAACCTGGTGAACCTGGAGCAAGAGCTCATCATACAGGTTGACTCTCAGGAACGCAACCTTGTGCAACGCATTGGAAGAACAGTACGTAAGCGTATCGGTAACCCGGAATTCAAAGCGCGTGTAGTCATACTCGTTGCCTTGTCTACTGCTGACGATAACTGGTACAAAGAGGCCATCAAAGGCTTCCATTCCAAGCGCATCAAAGAGTACGTTGTACGGGTGCCGGATGTTAAGAAGTCAGAGAAATTAGTACAAGTATAAACCCTATTTTCGCATCCCCTCAAGCAACAAACATGGAACTCAGCAAAGTGATGGAATGGCTGCTGACAGAGGGTTTCGTGACGGTTCACAAAGGTAAACCAAAGTTCACGTCGCTATTTCAGAAGTCATACAACGGTGTAGAGAAAGGTCTCACACAAATCGGTACAGTTATAGAGCCGGGTCTACCCGCACTACAGATCGCGAATCGCGAATTGATAGTAGCAACAAAGGCAAACTACTCGCTCTACAAGTATCAGGATTGGAACAAACTATTCATGCAGTTTATAGAGGAGGCGAAAGTCCCTCGCATCTGCCGCAACGCACAAGGAGAAGCGTACGCCACTAACAAATTCAATGAAGATGCCCTCAAGGTATTCACCAGAGCCCTTAAAGTTCTGGGGGCAGACTACCTGACCTTAGTAAGGAGTACCACTTTGTACTACAAGAGCAGTACCAGATACAAGAAAGCAGTAGGCAACTACTTCGCCCACGGAGACTGGCAAACAGATTACATAGCACTGGCGAATAACGAAACGCCGGAGCAATTAGCTCAGCACATTAAAACCGAAACCAAACGTGAGTACAACCCAATTCGCATTGGATAGCATTGAAGAAGCCGAAGTGGTGGAACTCATAGAGCCTATCGAAGAAGTCGAGGACGAGTCCTGCCCTCCCGGTGTTGATCCGGCGTTATGGGAAACATGGAAAAGCGAATCCACCCGAAAAGATGACGAATTCCTCTCTACGCTTAAACGTGGTATGGAAGGTCATAACATTGGGCTTGGTAACGGCCTTGCTGCTATTAATACTTACATCTACGGTACCCATAAAGCGAGGTATTACCTCATCGGTGGTGAAAGTGGTAGTGGTAAGACTACCATGGCAGATTTCATGTATGTATTCAACGCATGGAGTAGCGCTAAGGAGTTGAACCGTCCTATTAAGATCTTCTACTTCTCCTTTGAGGTAAGCAAGAAAGCCAAACTTTTCAAATGGTGCTCCCACTTCATTTTCATGAAGCATGGCTTACGCCTGCACGCTGACTACCTGCAAGGACTGGTTAACGGTAACCTGGTGTCCAAAGAGCATGCTGTTCTGGCTATTGAGGCCTACGGTATGGTTAAGGAGATGATGAAAGACGTACACGTAACAGAGCACGTACTTCATCCGACCAAGATATTTGAGACCATGGTAGAAGAGCACTTTGCCAAGCATGGTATTTTGACCAGATCAACACCAACTGTTGAGCAGCTTAAGAAGAACCCCAAGTTAAAAGGATTTGTAACCGGTTATAAGGAAAACAATCCAGACCTGGTAACATTGATAGTACTGGATCACATGGCGCTTACAGCTTCAGAGCTTGGCCTTGATACCAAAGGTACTATGGACAAGCTAAGCAAGTACTGCATAGTAATGCGGAACTTATTCTACGCCACTCCTATCATTCTTCAGCAGTTCTCTACCGACATGATGTCCACTTACAGGGACAACTTTGGTAAGAAGAATGATGCAGCCATAACACCAACAAGATTAGACTTTGGTGACAGTAAGTCAACTTTCAGGGATGCCTGCGTAGTACTGGGTATTGTAAAACCACAATCTCAGATCTCTACCGGGTTATTCTACGACTACAACGTAAGCAAAGAGGATGGACTTGGCGACTATTTCACCGCCTTGTACTTAATGAAGAACAGGTACGGCCCATCCAACAGGATGATGCCATTGTTCCTCGACTTTATTGCCGGCGTTGCCTACGACCTGCCCAAAGATCCCAACAACCACTTCCTAATGGAACCGTGGTTTGAACAAGCTAAACAATTAGAACAGATATGCCTACAGTACTCCCCAAAACAAGGGTAGCAGCTACACGGATTAATCCGAAGATACTGTTACTCTACAGTCTACCCAAAGTGGGTAAGACCTCATCGCTGGCTGAGCTGGACGACTGTCTAATACTTGACTGTGAGGGAGGAGCCGATATGTATAATGCATTGAAGACTCCTATCAACTCAGTGAAGGATATAGACGATCTGATCACAGCCATCATAGCAGATGGAACAGCAAACGGTGGTAAGTACCCTTACAAGTACCTGGCCATCGACACCATTGACAAGCTGGAGGACTTCTGTGAAAAGAGTGCTACAGCCAAGTTCAAGAGAACCACTATCGGAGCCAACTTTACCGGCGACTCCGTACTCGACCTGCCGAAAGGTGGTGGTTACTATCACCTGCGTAATGAGGTGATACTTCAGATCGAGCGTCTGGCCCGTGTGTGTCCTTACCTTATCCTCATCTCCCACGTAAAGGAAAAGCTCCTTGACAAAGGTGGTGTAGAGGTAACTGCAAGGGACATTTCGCTGGCCGGAAAGCTTAGCCAGATTGTCTGTGCCAAAGTAGATGGGATCGGTTACATGTACAGGGATAACGATGAGCTTATGGTAAACTTCGAGACATACGAAGGTGCTGTAATGGGCTCTCGCTTCCCACATTTAGCCGGCAAGAAATTTAAGTTCGACTGGAGCAAGATCTACCTCACTGAGGAGACCGCTGCAGTGCCAGCTTAAACAATCCGTATTCGGTGAGGGTAACGGCTCACCACCAAATGTCTAAAAACGACAAAGATGACACCAACAACAAAGCCGAATTTCATGAGCTTCCTGAGCAACGTGACTATCGAGAACGCAGAAAAGTCAACCCGTATTGGTGTTGGCAAAAAGCAACGCAACCCGGCCCCGGAATTCTTAGGGTTCAGGTTATGGTCTGATGGTTCTGTTTACCCTTCACAATCTATGACCGACACATTCGGCTTAGAGTATCCTGCAGCTACTGTTTCAGTGGTACAGAAAGAAGGTAAGGACAAGAACGTGTACACAGTAATCGGAAGCAAAGGAACCGGCCTGGACATCGTTGATACCCGTAAATGGGCTCAGATGAAAGGAGCTGCACAAGGATTTATTGCTGCAGCATTCTCCCCAAAGGACTCACCAAAGATTGATCTGTTCGGATTGACCAGATACAGTGATAAAGTTGAAACCCTTGGCCAACCATTGGTATCAGTTATGGAGCAGGGATCTGCAACATACGGTAAAGAAACTCTGTTGCCGTTGGTGAAAGAGCTTTACGGAGCTGAGCCAAACGAAGAAGGCTTCATTGACATGCAGGTTATCACAGTGGAAGCTGGCGGTATCAACCTGAGAAGTGCCAATGGCTTTGAATTGCTGCCAAAGGTTATCAGCCGTGGAGCAGATGCAGGTAAGGATGACTACTCTCGCAGAGAGAACGTGGACATCTTCATGCTGTACCCTGTAATGGCTGAAGCTGTTACTGAAACCATTGCCTCTGAAGTTGACCCTAACCAGTTAGCCATGGAGTTACCGGACGCACCGCCAGTTGTATTCACTCAAGCAGTAGATACTGCTGTAGTGGCAGAAGTTTAAAGTAATACACTTTAACATCCAGAATCATAAGGAGTCCGTAACCAACCGGGCTCCTATTTTACACCGTAATAAACACAACCAGATATGAGTACAATATCCGTAGGGATTAATGAGAACGTGGTTATCAGCAAAGTTGAGATCACAGATCCGGTAAAAGGCGTATTGGCTTTTACCTTCCGCGCTGCAGAGTCAGGCGAAAAAGCTTTACCAGTAGATGCATTTACCGCTCTTGGCGGAGATGGCTATGCTGAAACCGGCAATGGTAGCGGTCTGACTATCAGATTGTTTCCACCGTTGGCCCCATTTGATCAGAGCAGTGATGGCAAACCAATCTCTGCAGCTGACCAGCAAAAGGCAGCGGGAGACAGCATTGGCGAGAAGAAGAACCTGTTGTTCCAGATCCTCACCTGCTTTATGACCAGCGACAAAGCTAAGCTGGACATGTACCGTGGTACCGGATTAACTGGAGAGAACTTCCCGACACGCATCGTGCAGGAGGCTACTTTACAGCAGCTGTTTAAGAACCTGGCCGAAGACTTCGTGAGGTTGATAACTCCTTCTTTGGACAACGACGCCACGCCTGTAAGGTTGTTGCTGGTTTGCCAGAGCAAGACCAAGAACTTTGCCGATTTTCGTCAGAAGTTTGTAAGGGATAATCCCATCATTGAACCAATGCAGATCCCGGTAGCTTCCTCGAAATTGAAGTTTACCAAGCATGAGATTACTAATGGCCTTAATGACGCAGCTCCTAAAGGAGTTTCTGCAGCTGACGTTGCAGCAGAAGCATCAGAAACTTTATCTGCGGAAGCAGTATTTAATCAGGCTTAATACCGACAAATGACAGATAATCCACTGGACAGTCTGCTATTTGACGAGACCGATGTGTTAGAGCGAGTAGATGAATACTCGCTCTACTGTCGGTATCTTAAGTATGAACCATTGATTGGGGGGAAGTACCGTTCGCCAATCAGGCCCAACGATGACGACCCAAGCTTTGGTATCTATGAGCGTAAGTATGGACACGGGGCAAACGAATTTCTATGGAAGGATCAGGCAGCAGGTATTCACGGAGACATTTTCGACCTGGTAGCACGTATCTACAATATAACCAAGTACCAGGCAGTACGTCAGATTTGCAGCGATGTAAACATGATGGGCACTGATCACGGCGCACCACAGCTTGTGGAGTATGAGCCGCAGTACACCAGTGACATAAATATCCGGATACTTAGTCGCAAGATGAACTACCGGGACATCACTTACTGGAACAGGTACAATGTAGACGCCAAGCTGCTAAAGGACTACAACGTGACAGCATTACAGAACTATTGGCTTGTACTTGATCAGCAGTACCCATCATACCCTAAAGGGTTGGGCTTTGCTTACAGGATATGGGACAAGTACCAATTGTACTTTCCCAACCAGGAGAAGGCAAAGAAGTTTCGCAATAACTGGACTGACATCTGTGTACCGGGGTTTCTGCAACTTAGATACAACAGCCCGCTGTGTATCGTCACTAAGGCCTACAAGGACGTTATGTTCTTGCGAAGCCTCGGCTATGAAGCAGTAGCACCCAAGTCTGAAACAACCATGCTTCCCGAGCTGTGCATATCGCATTTGCAGAAAAAGTACACAAGAATTGTAACCCTATTTGATAACGACGGCAAGCATAAAGCTAAGGAGTACCCTTTCGAGGAACTCCATGTGCCGCTTGAATCTGAGACCAAAGACCCCACAGATTTCTGTGACAGGTACGGTGTACAGGCTTCAGCGGAAATGCTCACCACAATATTAACACCATGAGCCCATTTGCAAAGGCTGAAAAAGAACTGGAGGAGAGGTACCTGGATAAATTCGTCCACTACACTCCGATAGGCAAACCAGAGATATATGGACGTGTCGACCGTATAGCCGTGGATAACTCTAAAAAGCAGTGGGTGGTTATCATCTTTGTAGATGGTAAGAAGTACACTGAGGAGATTGAATCATTCGACACACTAATAGAACTCATTTAACATGGCAGTACATAACGAAGAGGTACAGGAGATGCACTCAGGTTTCACAAAAGGAATCGAGGAATCTGCTGTCGGACTGATCATGGAGAACCTGCAAAGGTACCAGTATCAGTACCCAATTAAAAGCACGGTGCGCGAGATTGTCTGCAATGGAATTGATTCCGTAGCAGACAAGAACGTAGCACTACAAATACTCGATGGAGCTCCGGTGGAGAACTTCTTCGAGGAGAAAGAAGGCCCTCTTTATCAAGATAGTAAATGGGATCCTACGTACTATGACCCACAATGGTTAAGCGACGACGACAAAGTGTATATCACTTACATAGAGGGAGAAAACCAGGAAAAGAATTCCATAGTCATACAAGACTTTGGTACAGGGCTGGGGGGTAAAAGATTAAGAGGGTACTTTAATCTCGGATGGTCGACAAAGAGATTGAGCAAGCTGCCACTGGGTAAGTTTGGGATCGGAGCCAAGTCAGCGTTATCCGTAGGTGTGAAATTCTACACTATGGAAAGTCGCTACAATGGTATGAAGTTTCGCTTCAACATCTACAGCTCGAGTGTGGACAGCATTGTACCTTCCATGAATTTGGAGACTGGTGCAGCTAACCCATTTGTACTGTTTGGTGAGCACAAGGTTCACTACCTGCCAACGCAGGAGAAGAACGGTGTGACCGTTACCATTGAAGCAAAGAAACACCACAAGCAGCAGTACATTGACGCCGTTAAGACGCAGTTGCTGTACTTTCAGAACATCGAGTTCAACGTAATTGACGAAGGTGGCCGTAAGAACCTCGTAGAGTACAAGGCTGGCATCATTTACGAAGATGACTTCATTGTACTGTCAGACAACAAGATGTGGTCAAAGCCACATCTGTTACTCAATAAGGTTAACTACGGGTACATAGATTGGGAAGAACTGGAGATGACGCCAAAAAACGGTAACATTGGAATCAAAGTAGATCCTTCGGACATCGAAGTTAATCCAAGCCGTGAATCAGTAATTTGGTCTGAGACAACCAAGGAGATGGTGGCCAAGCGTTTTAAGAACGTAGTGGACATAGCTACAGACTTCGTACAAAAAGAGATGGAGGAAACTGACTTTGTGAGGTGGATCAGGGTTTGTATGCAGTTGAATAACAATCATTCTGGTACTTCAATTGTCGCCAGGCTTGCAAACATCATTGACCTGTCAGAGGTACGCCCTCACTTTCCGCCAGACCAGTCTATCCGATTTGGCACCAACATTTTCCAGTGCTTTAGCATGAGGTTCTTTAACTACGCCCACAAAACCAAGGCCGGTAAGAACATGAAAAAGGTGGACAGGGAAGATATTGAGTCCATCACCTACCACAGCCTGCACCCTATCGTACTTATGGATGAGGTAGTATCTGTTCGCAAGGACAAATACCTGCTCCAGAAGGTGTATAACAATGGGTTTGTGGGAATCCGAGCGCCAAAGTGGATTGACGATGGCTATAACGCTGAGTCACTACTTACTGAGGATGCTCTTGTACAACTTAACATCGGGTTCACAGAGTTTGGCATCTCCTCAGCGTCGCACGCAAGTATCAAGAACGCGAAGTCGAATGTACGCAGTGCAGCAGCTCTTTGGGAGTGGTTACAGAAGTCAGCTGAGGTTGTTATGTACAGTGACATTGAAGTACCTGAAGACTTTGTGTGCGATGAGAACGACGAGGAAGAGGTAATCGAAACCGAAGAGGACGAGGTTGTAGCCAAAGAGGCTGCAGTATCAGCTGAAGACCGCCGCAGGGTGGAAGGTAAGACGGTACTGTTCACGCCAAGGTACTCATTCGGATACAGGGACAGAGTAAACGACGATACCAAGTTCTACTCCTTCGACAAGAAAGAGGTGAAGGTGTCGGAGATCAGTGAGTGGGATCAGGAAGAGATATTCTACGGGTGTGACGAGGACATGGAAACAATGCACCTTGCTGCTTTCCTTACTCGTGACCCTTCCGCAGAGTTGAACAACGTAGATGTTCGTGACTATCACTGGTATGGCAGTCAACTACGCATTATCAAGGTGGCACAGTCTAACCGGAGAATGTACCGGGATTTCAAACACATATCCAAGTTCTTCCTGGATGTGAAAAACGGCAAACTCTTTATGAGCAACGCACTTATACGCTGGAATACAGCACGCTTGCTGGGCGTTAAACTCAAGCAACTTGCCTACCTGTGGAACTACGAGGTATTTGACAAGGAGAAAGCTGACAAGTTCGCTGTACTGGTACAATATGTACGGGATAACTACAACGAAGTTGAGTATCACGCTCATTCCAAGTACGGAGTTACTCAGGACGCTTACAAGGCGCTCATTCAGCACCTGGATAACGTACAGCAGTTTCAGATTATGGTTGAAGCAGGGGCTTCTTCTGAAGACGTGGCAGCTGTTGCTACACAGATGTTCGGTAACCCTAAAGTACAGGATGCAGCCTTGGCTGTTGACCCTGAGATATGGGCATCGTTCACTGAGCTGATGGAGTACTCCGGTTCTATCTCACCTCTGTTAAACGAGATTAGGATATTAACCGGTTTACCACAGGCGGACACACTGGATGAGGATGATGACCCGGATGACGTAGCTGAGGAAACTGACAAGTACCTTCAGTTCGTTGACCGGATCAAGCTCCCTATACCCGCAAAGGTGGAGCAAGAGATACGTGGCTTCCTGCAGTGGAAGGGCGTATCGTAATGAGCACACAATATTTATCACCAATAAATCGACCATGAGCATGATCATCGTGAACAGAATCGGAGACACGATCTCCGGATCAGTAAACAGCAAACAATTCGGCGTTACTTACTCTGATGAGAAGTACAAACTGATGAAAGAGCTGGAAGAAAGAGCTAATACTGTTGAGCAGATGGATGAACTACAAGCCATAGTGGCTGAGTTCATACCACTTACCAAAGAAAGCTACAAAGAGCTGGTAGAAGCAGCAACACCGTACCTGCACGTTAACAAAGCCACCAACAAGTACTATTTGAAGTACAACGACGTGGTATCAAAGAAGGACATCCCGCAGGCTCTGGTGGACAAGATACTTATCTCTGTTGAGAAGGGAATCGACATCACCCCACTGATCAAATGCTGGGTACGTTTCCTTCGTAACCCAAATTTCACCGACCTAAAGGCGAAGAAATTCGCTGAGTACATCACTGCCCCATACCTTAACAAGGATATGGCAGCTAAGCTGATGAGAGAAAGCGGAGTAAGCCAGGAGTTGGCCGATCAGTTGGCTACAACCAACCAGGTTGCCATCACCATCGAAGGCCTTTTAGTAGGGTACAAAGCCAGTAAGGAGATCCTTACCCGCTATGACCTGAACGAAGGTCAGGAAGTGGTTACGAAAAGCCGGTACACCAAGAGTGTTGACCCTGATACAGGAGCCATCACTTACGCTGAGCCGGAGTTCGTTGAGGACAGGTTATTTGAGCCGGCAGTTGTTGGCCAGAGCCATGATGCCTTCAACTGCGTGCACAACGGAGTTGACAAACCCGGCCATCACATACGTGTAGGTTGTCTGCATTACCTGCCAAGTTGGGATCAGGTGGACTGCAACGACAATCACAGCTGTGTTAAAGGGCTTCATTGTGGTGGGCTGAATTACATTCAGGGCTACCAGTCTGAAGGTACTGTTACCCATAACATCTTCATTGACCCATCTGACATTGGCGCCATCATCGGTACCGGTTATGGCAATGACGGTGCTATGCGTGTACGCAGGTACTTTGTACATTCTTCTTTCGCCGGTGTTAACAAGAACATCTACCACAGCAGCAAGTTTGCGGCTATGACTGATGGTGAGTATGTTAAGAGCCTGGAGGAAGTGGTGAACAAGTTCCAGACTGCGAAGGCTGACATCGACAGTAAGATTGACGAGGCTAACGCCATCGCAACAATATAAACCCTAACTGGGGTGACGGTAATGACCGGCCCCAGTTTACTTAACCCCTAACCTATGGCTACAATAGCACCAGTTGTAAAGAAGACAAACGGAAAACGGAACAGAGCTGCCGGCCACAAGTACGAGACGGATACAGCCAAACTCTTTCGGGAGATAGGCTTTCACCATGTCGTTACTTCCAGATCCTGTAACAGGGCCAGGGACAACCAGAAAGTGGATCTGTGCAACTCCGACGAGCTTGTACAAGGTAGGCTTCCTTACAACATACAGAACAAGTGCGAGACCAAACCGGTAGCGTACGGTAAACTGCTGGAAGAGATGCCCAGTGATGGGGCCGCTATGAATGTGGTCTTTCACAGGCAGACAGCTAAAACCAAAGCCGGCATATTCAAAGTACGTGGAGAGTACGCCATCATGAAGCAGGCAGACTTCATTGCATTGATCCGGGAGCTTGAATCGCTGAGGCCATTTGCCGCCCAGCATAAACAACAACGAGCATGACAGCACTAATAGATGCAGATAGCATTGTATGGATCATTGCGTACAATTACAGAGACGAAGATGTCATTGCCGAGAGTGTGGTGAAGGGTAGCTGCGATGATTTCATCAGCTCTATCCTTACGCTAACGCAGGCAGACAGGTACTTGGGAGTATTCTCTTCGAGCATGAACTTTCGTCACCTGTTGTATAAGTACCAGCCGTACAAGGGGCACAGACCCCCAAAGCCTGACTTCATAGTTAAGTGGGCTGATATTATCAAGCAGCACTTTACTGAGAAATGGGGCTTCTACACGAGTCCGAACCTTGAAGCGGATGACATTGTAGTAGCTATCGCTGCGGACAAATCAACCGAACAGTACATCATTTGTACACCGGATAAGGACTTGAAGCAAGTGGCCGGCTTGTTCTTCGATTACAAGAAGAACGAAGGTATTGAGGAGCTTACTCCGTTGCAGGCTTGCGTGAATCTGTGGGCACAGGTACTAACCGGTGACACCACCGATAACATTGCAGGGCTGCCAGGTCTTGGCGCAGTAAAAGTGAACAAGCTATTCGAGGAAGCGGCAAAGTCCGAGGTCTTGAACGACGTCGTACTGATGCAGGTAGTGAAAGCTCAGTTCCTGAAGTACTATGGCCCCTTCTACGGGGAAGAAATATACGTGCAGACATTATGCGCCGTCATGATGATCCAGCCAAATCACCCGCTCTGGAATCAGCACAAGGCTGAGACGCAGAGCATAAAGGAAACCTATGTCAGAAACACACCAGCCCTTGAAACAGGAGATGAGCTCGTACTCGATCAACTCGGATGGGACTCTCAGTTTGTCGCATGAGGATCAGTACATTTGTAATATGGGTAAAGAGGAACTAATAGCAGAACTGCACAGAGAGAACCTCTGTACGTACTTTGTTCTACCGTTGCTTAAACTCAACAAGAGCAGGTTCGTTGACGATTCCAATTTCATCGACAGCTATATTAACGCTGCAGGTAGTAGTATCTACGTAAAAGTGAATGACCTCACTTTCTTCGAGCACAGAATGGTAATGCACCCGCAATACCAGGCTAAGTGGGAAGATAATGAAGGCTTTCAGTACGTAGAGTACAGCATCCCTTTCAATTGGCAGAAGGATATGGCCTTATTCATCAAGGGTAAGTACAGTTCTATGTCAGAGGAGGCGAAAATTATGATACGTACTAACTCCGGTTTGCAGTTCAGGGAACGCCGGAAGTCAGACAACATGATTATCACTGATGTACGACTACTTGCACTTGACTTAAGTGCAGCTGTTAGAGAGATGTGGGAAGACCACTATGGCATGACGTTACGTAATGACCAGGAGTTACTGTCTGTCCCATTGGAGAGATCGTTCATAGAAAGTATACCACTCAACAGAGTGTAAATGCAACGCATACAAAAAGGGTAAGTAGCTTCGGCTGCTTACCCTTTTTTTTTCTGCCCTCTCATCTTACCACTGATAGGCCCACTTCTTGTAGTAGCCCTTATCCTGGAATGAGATCCACTCCTGTTTAAAGCGTATCACTTTACCGTTAGTGTCCACGGTGAACTCTATTATCCACCCACCAATGTGAGCTGCAAGTCTTTTCTTACGCATGAATGGCGTCTGGTCTTCTGTACACCCGGTCTGAACTACGTGTACCCCACGGATGAAGTTGTAGCTGGACTTGTGGTAGTGCCCGTTAAACAGGATGTCCGGTACTTCAGCTTCCGTGTAACTCTCCACGATCTTCTGCGAAGTGTACGATATAGCGTACGAAGAACCGCCACCCGGATGCAACACCCTGATTGTGGTTTTACCATTGGGTGCCTTAATCTCTACGTCCGCTTCCATGTGCCCTAAGTACTTAAGGTCATTACGGCCGGCAGCAATTGCCTTGTACTCTGCATACTTCCCGATGTCCACTCCTTCCCTCTGTGTGTACCAGCCCTCGTGGTCATCACCTGTAATGTAACTGGTGGTGATGCCCTCGCGTTGCGGGTAGTTCTTCACAAAGTAGTCGATCTGGTTATCCATGCCGTGTACAAGCAGGTCATGCTTATTGAACCTGGCCTCGCCATCAATCCAGTTACCGGTGTTGAACACCTGAGTGATACCCTCTTTCTCAAACACATCGTACAAGGCGTTAAGTACATCCATGCGCTCGTACCTGCTGCAAAGATGGTTGTCGCCAGTTGCCCCTATCTTGTAGGTACCGGCAGCCATACTATCCAGATTGATCTTGTGTACCGACTTGGGTATGAGATTGGAGTAGATAACCATAGTGCCTTGTATTGTGTACGTATGCCCAAGAGCTATACGATCCTTAATTAGCTGGCGTGCTTCACGTACAGGAAGACCCAGCTCTACAGCCAGGTCTTTAGTGGTGTACACATCTCGCTTTGTGAACAGTTTTTTCAACTGTGTCGTAATCTCCTGTTCTTTGCTGATGTTAGTCATAAGGGATATTGGGGTTAGTGATTATTTCTGTTTGCCTATTCTCAAGCCTATAAGCTTGTACGTTATGCTCACGCCGGGTATCAGCTTCCACCCGGACATCGTGTACCCGTAGGTTAGTGATGGGCCGATGATTACGTTGGGCTGGTACCTCTTAACCCTAAAGGCTTCGATGTACTTAACCTTTGTGGCTGTGTCGTAGCTTACTACGTCTATAACCGGAGTTCTTTTTAGCCAACCTGACCTCTTTAAGTACTCGGTTATTGTCAAACTGTCGTACACTGGTATGTACACATTCTTTGTTACTACTACAAGAGAGTCCCGGCCAGGTAGCCGAAGTGTGTCAGTCTTTGCGTACAAAGCAATGAGGCTGTCAAGGTTAAGGCTTTTAGTGGTCTTGAAGGTGGTAACACTCTGTATCTTACTCACCGGTACTCCAAGCTCCTTGACCTTTGTCAGAAGCAGGTTGGTGTACACAGTTTTTATAGTGTTGAGGTCGGTTTCCATTAACCGCACCTGTGCATGTACGTTATTGTATCTGTCCCGATAGTAGCTTGTACTGTCTTTGTAGGTGGTAACGGTTGTCTGCTCGCTTGTACTGGTTAGTCTTTTGCAGCTCCTTATTTGTAGGTAAACTAATAAAGCTACAGCGACTACCAGTGGGATTCGTATGTAGCTCCATACTGTGTCTAACATTTTGGGCATAGTGTTATGGTTTAGAGTCAATAATAGTGAGGTACACCTTGCCAGTTTTCTGGAAGGCATCAATCTTAATGCACAGGTCGTTCATTGCAGAGGGGTCTCTGGTGAGCCTCTTATTGCCGTCAGTTTGATAGCTGATTATGGGACAGCCAGCGCTTGACCTGGCTGTAGTTCCGTTGTGTATACGTATACCCTCAAAGTCAGGTACATTGAACACACCGGTAAGCCTGCGATTGAACCGGTTAGACCAGGTAACCAGCACAGGGTACCTGCCATAAGGTATCGCTGTTTCAGCGTACACCTTCAACAGTTTGTTCCAGAGTCCTGCTTTAGCTCTGACTTTGTCCTCAATGACGTGACAGAACCAATTTCCTCCTACGTAGAGGTTACCTTCTGTACAGTCTTCGTGTTTGAACTTGCGCTCCAGTACGATCTCCAATACGTTGTTCATAGTAGTAGGGTTGAAACGGTTACCACTTCCCTAATGGGCACCTCTTTGCGGGGCTCGCTGCGGCAGCGGCAAGTGGGCATTGACAGTGTCCACATTTGTATATGGAACCTGCCTTGTTTATGCTGTGGATTATAGCTATTCCTGTCGGGGACAACTGCTCTTTGTACTCGCACCCGTCACAGATTTCGAGCCTTTCTTTTATCATAGGCTTGAAACTGTCAGGAGCAGTTACGAACAAGTACCAGCCAGTAGCTATCTCTGTAAGCTTACTCATTACAGTGGTGGTGTTTTAGTGAAGAAAGTAGTGGCTACCTCAATTACAAATAAGGCTTCAAAATCCAATGTGGATGTCGGGAATACGAAGTCCGCTACGTCTATGAACGCCGTTACGTATATCTTGCCGTCCGGTGCTATCCTCAGGTTACATTTGTCGATCTTCTGTGTACCTATTATCAGACTTGAGCCGTATGTCTTTAGTGTACCATCAGCGTATGTAGTAGTCAGCGGTATCTGCACTGTAGTGCTCGGGAAGTATCCAACCGGCATTGTACCTATCTGTTTGTTGACCAGGTACGGTAATGGAACAGTAAGAGAGGTTAACGGGGTCAGGTCATCGAATAGGATGTACGCTGCCAGATGCAGGCTGACCATGTTACCACCAAGTGCGTCAGAGATTGCTGCTACCTCGTTTATGGGCTCGTTGTTTACAGCGTCCCTGGCTACGGCAAAGGCTCCTTCCATTGTTACTGTATCGGTTGGGAATGTGGGAAAAGCTATTGATCCCGGTTCCCATTTAGCTGTACCAGTGTTGTATATTAAGGTTGAGCCATTAGCTGCAGCGTCCGCTGTTGGGGCTACATTAAGTAGCTCTCCTATTGAAGGCATATCGAATACACCACCAGCGCTTATCGTTTGTAAGGAAACAGAGATCACACGCCCGTACTTGTCAAGGGTTATCCTTGGTACTTGTGTGCTTGAGCCATAAGTACCAACCAAGGCATCATCAACAGTGGCCAAGTCAAAGGTTGAAGGCCCTGCTACACCGTCTCCGTTTGTTACTATGATACGACCTGCAGACCCTGCCACAGACTTAAGAGCCCATGTGTTTGTTGCTGTACGTATAAGATAACCTGTACCTACTAAAGCTTCAATAGCTGTGAGGTCTGGGCCAATACTTCCTGCGTCTGGTAAATCTTCTAAACTTATAGCAGTTACGTGCCCGGTTTCATTTACAGTAACAACCATAAACTTCCCTTCAGTACTGTAAGACCCGGCTGCAATTCCACTTACTGCGTGGGATATTGCACCTGTAAGTCCGTTAAAATTTATTGGTGTAGTTCCACTTAAAGCTGCTCTGACTCTTGCAGGAGTAGAGTATGGGTTTGTTACTGAGTCTGCAACGTCGTCAGTAGTAAGTACTACTACTCCTTTCTTGCCATTTACGGACTCAACACAACAACCCCCTGGGTCAATGGGTTCTGCTGACAAAGTAGACGATTGACTAAGTCCTCCAGTGGTACAGTTGTCTGCGTTCTCTTGTATTCCGAGGGGGTTATTATTGTTGGGCATGGTTCATAGGGTTTAAAGGATAAAAGACGGGTGTTACTTTGCAGAGCTGATTATAGTCTCTGCTTTAATGCGGCCATACAAAGCCCATAAAGAGCCGATGCTGCTTAGTACAATACCAAGGATAGCTGGAAAGCTTCCGTTAGCGGCTTTAATTTGTGCTATTACAGCCTGTACCTGAGCTACATCTGCGTTAGCGGGAATTTCAACACCCGTGTTAATGCCGAAGTACAGACAAGCTGCTCCGATAACACTGATGAGGATTCCTCCGATTGTCTTAGACTGATACCATTTTTTCATAGTATATAGGGGTTTTAATGACGTTGTTTAACGAGCAGCTCTTTCACCTCCTCGAGTATCTCCAGGCACTTTACATTTATCTCCATACTACGCCTGTACTCCCCGGTGATGAACTCTACATGCTTTTCTTGTTGCTTCTCTTGCTCTAACTGCTGGGCATCTACTTTTGCGTTTAGCCCGGATATTAATAGCTTTGTTTCGCTGTTTGACTCAGACCTCTGTTTTTCCATATAATAGATCACGCCAAGTAGTATTACTGCAATTAAGCCCAACAAACCGTAGTCTAATAACTTCGTAGTAGCTGTAACTGCAGGGGTTGGCACTTGTAAGTAAATCATAGTTGTGTGAGTTTAATGGTTACTAATTAGTTCGCTGATCTTCTCAACCTTGTCCGGCCAAAAATTCGCATTGATTGAAATGTTGATTGGTCTGCCGTGTCAAAGTCATCAAGTTTTGCAGTTAAATAAGGCTGATTAACTGCTCGTAATATATCAGCAACCCTTTTATAACATAATGCTTTTAAAGCAGTTGCGTCATTACTCAAACGCATTATAACAGTTACAAAGTCAGATGTATAACCAGTAATAGATACAGTAGTAGTACCTGTGGGCGGGTTAGCCACTCTGAATTTAACTTTCAGAGAATCGTACAAATCCTCGGTGCTGTTGTCATTAAAGATGAATGAGCCGATGTACTCCAAATCTCTTGCTTGTACATTGACGCTTACTTTAACTGAGTCCTGTGCTGATAGCCCAAGACTTAACATAATCAATAGAACTGTGATTGCTTTTTTCATCTGTTTGTGTTTTATGGTTATTAAAATGAGACTCCTTTGTAAAATGTCAAGTTCCCCGAGAATGTAATAACCGGGTTGTTGGCTGTTGTACTTGCTGCTGCCGTTATATCCGTTGCACTGCTTGTGCCAAAAGATATAGTTCCGTTCCTTGCTGTTGTACCTGCTGTTCTTCCTATACCTATTTCAATACATAACCTATCACCGTTGGCACAAGTGTAAGATGTAAGTGCTGCTGCGTTTAAAATTTGATAACTTGTAAGCGTGGTAGTTAAGTTACTTGCACCTGCTGTTAATGCTCTAAGCGTTGCCACTACCGCACCTGTCCTGCTTATTACTGTTATCTTAACCCTGCTTTGCACTGTTGCGCCTGTTGCGTTGGCTATACTCATACGGGCATAGCCAGTAACTGTACCCGATATGGTTTGAGCCTCTAATGCAGGCGAAATAAACTGACCAAAACAAGTCGTTGCTGTTGCACTTGTAGCATCAACAGCAAGCGTTGTACTTCCAACAGTTGTTGATTGCTTAAAACCTGTTGCATAAGTAGGCTCAAATATCGCACTCGCTGTATTAGTCCATGTACTAAATGTGCCTATCTGACCATACGGTGTACCTGATGATTCAAACCGCATAATAGTTTGAGCCTGTACATAGCAGGGCAGTAATAGTAATATCGTTATAAGTTTATTCATAATTGATTAATAATATCCTGTTATTCTCCATGCTGCACCATCATAGATAAATTGAACACAAAGCATAGCTGTACCACTTGTTGTAGTTGGCAATGCAATAGAACTCGCGACAAACGAAGCACCCCAAGTAATTGCTCTACTTGCTGTTCCGGTCACACATATCAATAGGCTTTGTCCTTCTGTTGGTGTACCTGATAAGTTTGTTGTGAACGAAGTAATATCTACCGTTTGTGCGGTAAGCGAATATTTGTTTACATTATCAGTATTGATGGTTGGTGTTGCAGAACTTGTTGTTGTACCTGTACGCATGGTTATGCGCTTGTTGGTAAAGGTTGTTGTTGATGAAGCTGTTGGTACTGGTACCCCTCCTATTGTAATACTTGTTGCGAAATCAGGAGAAGTTGCCCCGTCAAATAGTAATACACCAGTTCCATTCTCATCAGTTACCGCTGACCGCAAGTTTGCACTTGATGGAGTGGCTAAGAATGTACCTACATTTGCTGCCGGAGTAATACCTGCCCATGTTGTAAGGTCTGCATCATAAGCCTGTACGTTAGTTCCAATAACCAATCCTAAATCAGTTCTAACATTTGCTGGGCTTCTATTAATCCAGTCCGTGCCGTTCCATTTTAGCATATCCTCCGTAGTAATTGATGTCAAGTCAACGTCTGTTAACGCAGCGAAGGTAGTTGCACCTCCACCTGTTGAGGCAATAGTTACTACTCCATTTGCACCTGTTCCTGTTGTGGTTAATGTAATATTGCTACCTTCCACTAATTGTACTGATGTACCTCCGGTTAATGTAACAGTATGGCTTGTTGCATCATTGGTATTCGCTAATGAACCTCCGCCTGATATGTTATCCCTTGCCCACTCCCTTGTGGCTATTGTGTCCCGATTTGAAGTGGATGAATCCACGAACAATAACCCGTCTTTAAAATTAAGTAACCCAGTTTCTGGGGTAGTTGGTAGAACGCTATTGGTAAACTTTAGCTGTCCTGTACCTGCTGTCGCTGTCGCTGCCCCTATATGCAATTTTGCTGTGGGTGATAAAGTATTAAAAACCCCAACATTGCCATTTGATTGCTTTAGAAATAGGGGAACATTCCCTCCTGATTGTTGTATAGTAAAGTCTCCTGACTCACCATATAATTGAGTTACATACCCAAGAGGGTTTTCTAAATATAATGTAGCCCTTGTACTTGATGAAGTAATACTGATTCGTGGGTTAGTACCTGAAACGCTAATACCTGTCCCACTTCCTGCGCTATTAATGGAAAGAGCGTTATTATTCTTATCCCATGTAAGCCCTGCATCTTCTTCATATACGCCTCCATCATTAAACGGAATTCTTGTACTCGTTCCTGATGTTATTGCCGTAGTTCCAACAGTTATGCCTGATGAGCCACCACCTACTGAATCCTTAAGTCCATATAACACCCCGCCTTTTCTGTACCAAAAGCTATCAACGCCGGGTGTGCGAATAATGTCGGTAACAAACGCACCTGTGGTGTCTGATGTATAGGCAATCGTTCCTGTTGCAGCTTGTAGTGTAGCGGTGTAATTAGATGCACCTGCATTTGCTGTTGAAATAGTTGTAACCCCTGTTGAAGTTCCTTTCATTGCAAGTTTATCTTTATCAAATGTTTTCAACCCTGTTACAGTTTGAACATTTGCCAATACCATGTCACCACTACCGCCACTTTGCTGGTCTAACTGGTATCTTGTACTTCCAATAGTACCATAAAAGTGCGTGCCGTCAAATTCCATTGCCCCCGCTTCGGGAGTAGTAAGGTTTGTTCCGGCTGTAAATTTCAAAGGTGATGTGTTAGCTGTTGCGGAGCCAGCTGCTATGTGTAAGTTGGCGGTGGCATAAGTAGTACCACCTAAGAACATCTTACCCTCTTTGTTAATAGATCCCAAATTACTTCCTGTTCCATTAGTCCAACTTAAAATATTTGATGTTGCACCAGTTAGTGTAGTGCTGGTTTGGAATTTATGGGCAGTATAATTGTTACCGCCATCAGTACCAAATTGGTAAGTCATTCCTGTGGCTCCGTTCATGTTAATACTATTAGCGGAAAAAGTGGTACCTGTGATAGTTCCTGTTGTTGTTGCACCAGTAACTCGCAACCCACCAAGTGCTCGAAGCGCTGGGCTTACATCATATACTGAACTATTGACATTGTAATTAACAACTGGACTGCCAAATTTATTTAGGTATGTGAAATCCCCAGCTGCTATATGTGTAAACAGATTAAAACTGCCAAAACCAGCATCAGCCTTAGTCTGAGATACTACTGTTGATCCATCTTGCAAGCCAGCATTAATAATTACTTGCTTACCTAAAGTAAGTATTTTCGTAGCCGAATCAAATCTCAGGCTTGAATCTTGCTGTAAACTATTACTTGCATTTTTAAACAATAGTCCATTTGTTATACCCTGATTTATTGTAGTAGTGCCTACGGTTATGCCGTCAGTTGTGTACGCTAATGTCTTTCTTGTTCCTCCGCTACCTGTATAGTATAAAGTATCTGCAAGTACTTCTATTGCTCCTGCTTCGGGTGTAGTTAGCAACGCTGCACCAGATGTTGTGAACTTCAAAGGTGCTGTACCGGCTGCGGCTGTGCCAGCTTTTAAATGTAGTACTGCTGTTGGCGATGTAGTACCTATTCCCATACCCGTAGATTTTATATTCACTATGGTTGATGTACCGGTAACTCCTAATTGAAGAGTATTACTTGCTTCAATGCTACCGGTATTGGAACTTGTTGTTCTTGCGGATAAGTAAGCACCTGAAATATTGTTATGAATATATAATTGCCCAAAATTATTGCCTGATGTGTTTTCTTGAATAGTCAATCTTGGATAAGTGCCGTCTAAAAAAATACCATCGCTTGTGGTTGAGTTACGAATCGATAAAGGGTTAGACGGCGTTGCCGTTCCAATCCCCAACCTCTTATTCGTACTGTCATAAAAGAAATCACTATTTTTCTGCTGCAATGTTCCACCCGTACCTGCAAATAATACACTACCTGCCGTTGCTGATGTAATTGCTGTACCAATAGCTAACGAACCTCCCCCCGTTGCCGTATCTGCATAACTTACTAATCCCGATGTAGGATTGTATCGGAGTGCTTTTGTACCGGGTGCGGAGGTTAGGGTATCGATTTTGAGTGAGCCTGCATTTGGACTTAACGTTATTGAAGGCTGTGTTAACGTTATTTCTGAACCATTTGTCGTGCCGGTATTAACTGTCGTTAAAAATATATTAGCAGACGACGCCTCAATTTTAGCCTCAACACCACTTGATACATCAACAATAGACGTTCCACCTGTTGAAGTTTGTGACCATATATCAAAATTATTCCAATTTATAATATTTGTACCACCTTCTATTATGTTACTCCCCGTCAACGTACTACCTGCCGTTAACACTTGCTGCAATGTGGGGGTAGCACCACTTCCTGTGGTTGTGTCGGCAACACTTAAATTACCGCTTGCATCAATACGAACTGCTTTAGTACCAACGGCGGTGGGTAGGTAAGGCATTATTACTTTACTGTTTAAATATAGCCTTTGATTTGCTGCTGTGGCATCTTGTGCGCCGTAGATTATAGAAGCGGTTGTGTCTGCTCCCGCACTACCTCTTTGGATTGAATTTATAAACAAGCTATAAGGGTTCATTGTTACGGTGTTAAATGCAGCCCTGTATCCTAAAGCTATCCCACCTACCGCTGTTGTTGCATTTTGTAGTGCGCCAAATCCGATTGCAGTATTTGAAGCAACGCCAACACCGCCGTTTAGTAGTGCGCCTGCACCAAAAGACGAATTAGCCGTATTTGTAGCTGAATTATATGTAGATTCGCCATAACTTGTGGTACTCGGCCCAATTCTACCTGCGAATACATTATTTCTTTTAAAAACAACATCCTGTGCATCCGTTGTTCCAACAAAGTCCGTTCCTGCCGTTGTACCACTGTTTCCTGTAAGCGACCATCCGGAGCCGCCTACTGCACCTTCAATAATATTACCACTTGCGTCTACCTGTAAAGAGTATGTGGCTGTTCCTGTAATAGCACCAGTTCCATAGCCTTGAGCTTTTATCTTTCTGTTCTTGTAAATAGTGAAAGCGTCTGCCGGTGTAGTACCTCCGTCTTGACTTGAGCCAACATTGAATATTCTGTCGGTAAGGTTGTTTGCTGACGTGTAATTTGTACCCATAAAACCGATAGCCATTTCGTAATCCGCTCTTGAGTTATTATACTTACCAAATACCGAACCCGATTCTCCGTAGGCGTTATTTTGGAAGCCTTGTGCAAATGACCGCTGACCAGCGGTATAATTAAGGTAGCCGGTAGCAAAACTATAATTACCCCCTGCATTATGCGCCCCGCCAAAGGCTGCTGACCCAACTCCAGTTACAGCTGAAGCCACAGTTGATAAATCTAAACCAGCTGTTGTAAATGTCGAACCCGCATTCCTGCTAATATTACCGTTGGCATAGAATAGTAGCCTGGTAGTATTATTCGTTTTTATTGCATAGTCGTAGTTATCAATCGTACCAGTCCATTTGCCGTTAGACCCAACTGTGTTACCCGTTAACCCCCAACTTGTGTCAGACCTTGCTGCCCATGAAGTAACACCATTACCATCTGTTTGTAGAACTTCATTTGCTGCACCACCTGTTGTTGGTAAGGTCATTGTCCATGTACCTGCTGTTGTAGCTGGCTGAACAGTTACTGTCCCACTTGTAGATCCTAATAACTTTAACACACCCCTGTTATTCCCACTGTAACCACCACCGCCTAATACCAAAGAGCCTTGATATGTGTTAAGCCTAACATCTCCAGCGTATGAATGAATAGCTATATTAGCTGCCGTACCTTGTGAAGCACTTGCATAAATACCAACATTTGTTGTATTAACGCCTAAGTTATTATTCACAGCCCTAAAAGCTGTAGCAGAACCATTATCCACAGTAGTTCCCATTGTACTAAGACTAAGTATCCCAGCACCATTTGCCATTGATGGGGCATTACTATTCATAGTTAACCCAACGCCTGTAGATAAAGTATTCCAACTCCAAATTTGCCCAAACCCTGCATTATTGATTGTATTTGTTGCTGTTGCTGCTGTAAGTGCCGATATAGGTAAAGAAGAAGTTTTTGGCCAGCTTGTAGACTTTCTTAAATTACCTGAACTGTCCAGTAATGCCAGCTTGTACAATGTAGTATCACTAACTGACGCAGTATTTTTCACTCTGAGCTTTCCTTGTACCTCAACAGTATTTGCTGAGTTACCAATTGACTGGGTTTGCCCCAGTACTGTGGCTGATATAAGTACCATCAGCGTGGCCAATGTTAGTTTTATTGTCTTCATTATAAGGGTATGGTTGTGATTTTTATGTACTCTCCTTCCACCAGTGGGTGAGAAAAGGTAACGGATGTGGATGATAATACTTTTGTGTAATAGTACTGGTCCCCTGGCATGACTATACCGGGTAATGGTAATACCCCTCGTATAACTTCTACCCTTACTCCGGTAAACTTTATGTGGCTTATAGAGGTCAACCCAGCCTGTCCGGCGCTTACGTTGAACTCGAGTATGAATGTTGGTGAGCTTGTGTTTACTATTGCACCTGATACCTCTTCAGTACCGCCTGGTATGTATTGGCCCTCAAGTTTGTAGTCGCAACATTCCTGCTGCAGCTCCTCTATCTTACCAATGATGGCTATGTATTCCTGCTCCGTCATTGTACAAGTACAATCATCAGGGCACCAAGAGTCGGCAGCGTACATGAATAAGTACAAGCAGATCATGCGCTGGTAATCTTTCTTCCCGTTTACGCATGAGCTTAATGGGGAAGAGTACAAGTTCCTTAGGGCATTCTCAATTGCCAAACCGGCGAGTGTTAACCCGCCAGCGTGTAGTGCTTGTGCTGATTCCTCAGCGGTAACTGATGGATTCACGATTAGCATGTGGTACAGGGTTTAAGGGTTCCTATAGTCTTGGCAAGTAACACTGAGGCGTTGTGGGCCTTGGCGTAGTTGCCACAACTGAATGCAACCTGTGCAGCCAGCTTGAGAAGTATTCGGTCAATAAGGTCTTTGGAGTTGTTGGAATCACATCCACACTCAGAGAGTGCCATGTTTGACAGGTCTTTGATGATGCCGCCTTCGCCACCATTTACTACCAGTAATCTCAATACGGCTGAGTAGTACTTGGTGCACACATCTCCAGCTTCTAAATCAACCGAGAACGCCTCGTACAATTCGATGGTGTTCGTAAGCACGTCGATGCTCTTTATCTGGCGGATTTCATCAGGGGCATTTACATTCCTCAGGTGAGTTACGTTTGCGAATTCGTCAACGAACAGAGGTACATCCCCAACGCTTATGCGAAAAAAGTTGCAGGTTACTTTTAGCCCATCAGTACTGGGTACAGTTGCCCAGGCCGCAGTAATGTCTCCGTCTACCAAGCTGAGTTCAGTACCATATAAGGCCTTGATACTCGTTACACCATCCCTCAGGTAGTAGCCGACAGTTAGACCATCTATTATGTTACCAGTGTACAGAACCCTTGCAGCTCTTAAGTACTCCTCTCCATAATACTGGGTTTCAACTACAGTGTCAATTATTGCAGCGTCATCAACGGGGCCTCCTATCAACCCGTAGGTTATAGAGGAATCCTTTATGGTAAAGTTAGCCGAGGATCTTGGTACTACTGTTATCTGAAACTTGGGGGAGAAATGCGGGTCTTCTGCGGCCATAGGTAGTGGATTTTAGTCTCGGCGAAGGTACCTCATCCACTACGTAAGAGCCCAGCTGAGAGGGCTTTTGGAACCATCCGCTGGGCTGCTTTACTACTATAGAGTTATCGACCTTAGTGACCTATGTCCATCAAGTCTTTACTGGTCATGTAATCGAACTTACTGATGTTGGACAGACCCGGTCCAAGCTTAGCTGTACGCTTCCACAGTTTTTCGTACCTCTTCGGGTCATCTCCTAACAACTTGGCAGAAGCCTTCAGCAACTTGAACGCATCAGTAACCACAGTAAGGCATGGAACCGGGTTTCCAAGTACAGTATCGAACACGTCAGGGGATGCGTACAAGGTAAGATCCTGATAGTTCCTGGTCAGTAGGTTCACAAACATCCTTAACTCTGCAGGTGTTGAACTCAATCCTGCTCTTCTGCGGCGCTTTTTTTCCTCCTCATCAGGGCTTAGCAGGGCCTTCATAGTAAGAATAGCTGTAAGGAAGCCTATGGTGAAGGCTATACCTGACAGGTTTTTACGCATGTTCTCCTTATCCATATCCGATATTGGCTCTCTCTTCCTGTCTTTAACATCAGCAAAGGCATCAAGGCTGACACCGGGTAAGGCACTCAGCACTTGCTTAATAAGTACAAAGCCAGAGTTCAGAATACCCAGATCAGCTATCGTCCTGTACCTGCCCTTTACATCTCGGTCAAGTCTAACATCGAAACGCTTGTCCTGAAACCTTGTAGCAATACCTTCAGGTAACCAGCTCATACGAAACTGACCGATCATTCTCCACATTACGTTCTTACGGGCCATCAGTTTGGAGTTAGCATCCTGATTACCGAATACCAGCGTACTTACAGCTTTGGTCTTGGTACGAAACTTGACCCAGCTCTTCTGTTTGTCTGCATCCTCTGACTGCCAGGTATCGTCAATACCGAACCTCTCTGCATTCCAGTCGCCTTCGCTGTTATGAGCATCCCAAAGAGAGATTTCTTTCTCCACTCCGTCCTCTGTTACCTTTACCATCTTGTGTTTCATCATAGCTATCATCATCATACCCTTGGTGAAATAGTCACCAGAAAGCTGCCAGTTCAAGGGCATCACAGCCTTGGCTATCGACTTTTTCTTCATGGTGTCAATGTTGGACTCACCGTGCAGACTGCTTTGTACTTCGTTAATCAGGTTCATCCTGAGCATCAGGTTGAATATCTTGGCTGCTGCTTTGTCTTGTCCGAATGCACCAAAGGTTAGCCACTTATGTTGAGCATGCCGCATCTCATGCATAGCCTGACGAGCAGTTTTGTTGGTATAGTCCATTCTTCCGTTGGCGTGTATCATCACTGAGATCATACCGAAGGTGAAGTTGGTTATGGCAGCAAACGGGTTGAAGGCAAGGGCTCTCAGCTGGTTAAAGCTTATTAACATGTCAGCAGCCTTGCTTCCAGCAAAGTACCGGCCGGATGCTGTGATTTCTTCGATACGCTCTTCAATCTTAGTAAGCCTGTCATCTTCCTCGATAGTCATGACTTCCACTCCACCCTTCATCTTTTCCCACAATTTCTCCCGTTCTTCTATCAAGTCTTTGATCTCGTTGGATAACTTCTTGTGTTCTTTTCTGCTGGAAGAGTATATGGCCTCATTGCTTACAGCCTGAGCTTGCTTATCGTTACCAAAGAACACCGACTTCTTCATGAACTCGATAGCCTCTATGGTTTTGGTAAGTGCTGGCCCTTTCTCCGGATCTTCCAGTCTTGCCTTGTTAATGCTCTTGATAAGAGCCTCACCTACATTTACGGTATCCAGGTGCTTACTCATGTGCTTATGGCGAATAGCCATTCTTGAGAATTGCTCCATGGTGTGCAGTAAGTTTTTACTCCACCCGGCTACCTGCTCCTGACGACGTAAAAGCTCTTCTTCTTTCAGGTTGTAGGACTTGCCAGTGTTAATGAATGCCAGAGGAATCTCGTCTTTATTGGTTTTGTAGTTTTTCTCATAGTGGCTAACTGTGGAAGCCATGAACCCTCTGTTCAATAAAGATTTCGGCTTAAGCTGCCCTATCTTACCCATTAAGCTGGCTGTGACTTCTGCTGTAACTGATGGAAGGAAGCTTGTGTCCATCTTGTCAGTTACGTGCGTAGGCAAACCATCTAACAACTCATCACGTATTGCTATGAACTCCTCGAAAATGGCCGCCTTTGTGATTACAGTCGCATCCTTGTTGGCAGTAGCCATTATAGCTTTGTGCTTAGCATCGTAGAAAGCATCGTTACTTAACCTTGGGGCTTTAACAGTGAACCTGGAGCTACCAAACCCTGAGGTAGAGTTATTGGCAAGTTTGGACTCAAAGAACAGGTTAGGGGATTCGTAACTGTCCCACTTGTCCTTCTCAGCCTGTATCATCTTTTCAAGTAGCTCATTCTCTCTGGTAGTTCGTATGTCGTATTGCTCCTGCGGGGCCAACAACAGCTCCTCAGCTGTAAGTACCACCGCTGCTTTTTCCTCTTCAGTTAACTCATTTGCCTCAAAGTTCAGGAACGCAGCCTCTTTTGCATCCAGGTACTTTTTGTACTGCTCTCCGGCTTCTTCTATCAGTTCCTGAGCATGCTCTTCAGACCCCACCTGCTGTACAAGGTATGCCATTTCAGTATCTACAGTTGTACCAGACATGGCCTCTCCTGTTTCTATATCAAAGAAGATGCGGGTATCAACAAATACCGCTGCAGTACTAAGGGCTTTCCAGTACCTGGCATATACAGCAGCTGATGCCTCTCTCCTTTTATCAGGATCCTTTATACCTTTGGCCTCTTCCAATCTGTATTCAAGGGTAGACTCCAACTTGTTGATGTGTGAGAACCACTCTGGCGAGTATCTTTGTACAAAACCATGAGCGGTGTCATCCTTGTTCTCCTGCATGAATTCTTTGTACAAGCCCGGTAACCCTCTTTGCCCAACTAACTCCTCCATCTTTGTCTTCAATGCCTCAAGCCTGGTGGCATACTTACGTATTTCACCATCACTATTCTCTGCAGCTATGGTACCAAGTACTCCAATAGTTGCTGTGAGCTTGCTCTCTGCTCTGGCAAGTGTTAAGAAAAGCTGTGTACCTGAGAACATCTCCTTAAGGCTCTTGTCGTAATCTTCAGGGGAAAGTGCTATGTCATAGTTACCAGCCATTCTTGTGAATACTTCTTGAGCCTTTCCTGCGAACTCACCACTACGGAGTCCACGAGCATCTCTCATAAGTTCTCCAAGCTCTGCGTTATAGCTTGCAACATCTGTCTCTCCTCCGTACACCAAGTCAATCACTGTAGACCAGATGTCTAATATGTTCATAGCTACCATGATCTCCTGAGGAGTAGGGCTGTCTTTAGCGATAATGCTTTTGGCCCATGCCAATTGCTTAATGCCCACCTCTGATACAGCCTCAAGTTGGTTTTCATGTAGCAACTTATTGATGTCCTCGCTAACTTCACGGCGTTTAGCCTTTATATTCTGGTACAATTTTTTGCCCTCATCTGTTGTAGTATTAACTCTGTTGGCAAGTGCATTAAGTTCTTTCTCTTGTACCTCAAGCTTATCTATTATCTTCTGCACGTCCGTCCTTACAGGAGCTGTTGGAGCAAGTCCGTGCTTAAAAGCTGACTTCATAACAATATGAGTTCCCTCACTGGAGATCTTCACTTCTTTGTTGTAAGACTCTTCCAGTACATCTTTGATGGTGTTGGCATACCTTTCGGTCTCGAACTCCAACGTAGTGTCCTGCTCTATTGCAGTCTGTACACGTACTGTTGTATCCCGGTTGCTGTTGAGAGTAGCAAGTTTCAAAGAGAGTGTGATAGCTTCTTTCAAGGCACTACCGTCACGAACCTCCACACCCAGTGTACGTGCAATGCTGTCAAGTACTGCAGTTAATGCATCCCATATTGCTTCCATAAGTGTGCGCTCACCTTTCACCTGTACAGTGTTAAGGAATGCAGCGACCTTCTTATTGGTAAGGCTATATGAGATCAGCTCGTCCACACTGGACAGGGCGTATAGATTCAAATGGTCATCCGTAGTAATCTCATTGTTCGCAACGTCAGTCATGATCTTGGCAAAGGCTTCTTCCCCTTGCTCCAGGATAACACGAGCACGTAACTCCACCAGAGCCTGGTACCTTATAGAGTCAAGCTTACCAAGGATCTTTTCTACCTCCGGGTACTTGTTGTTGAACTCACCGATGCGGGCTATTACTGCGGCTTTCTGTGCAGCAGTAATGTTCCTGTATATAGCCGGGCTGAACCCAGACATCATTACTAATCCTCGGGTACGGTGGTGAAGCATTTCGTGTAGTAATGTCTCAGCGGCTGAGTTGCGATCACCGTTAGCCTTGTTGAGTGTAAGCCTGCTTTTGTTCAAGTCATAAGTACCATCCATATCTTTTGTTGCTTCGTATGCGACCTCGAAGTTCTCCGGTGTTGCATCAGCAAATGTGGCTCTCAGGCCATCATAGGCGAAGTCAATTTCTGAAGTAGACCCAAGTACACGGGCAACTGTACGTAACGATTCAGGCATACGGTCATCATTTGCCACAGCGCTCAGCATCTGGTGGGCAACCTCTATTCCTCCACCCTCTTTAGGCATACCAAAGTTTTCGTAGGCGTTCTCTTTATTCTCCATACTTTCAGTAAGGTCGTTTACCTGCTGGGTAAGTGCGGCTATAGGGTTTGTTGGGGCTATCTTTACTGCTGCTGCCCTGTTCTCTTGAAATATAGATCTTGCTCCCGACACTGCACCGTTATACTCATCAGTATTCGTGTTACCGAGCGTGTCAATTCTCTTGTAAGTACCAAAGCCTGATCTCTTGTACAGTATACGCTTACCATCTGCTGAGGAGTTGTAGGAAAGGTACATAGGGTATGCGTAATCTCCTTTAGAGTCTGCTATAACCATACGTTTATGCTCAATATTCGAGGGGTACCCCTTAAAGTCGATAGGACTGAGTGAGAACACTTCGTCGAAAGTAACCGAGTCAGCGTGGAATACACTGTCATCAACCTGCATTGCACTATCCGGGAAATGCTGGAAGAACTGCTCCATGAAGGTAGACGAGTTACCGTATATGTTTATGTTTTCCTCAGCCACCCGAAGTTGCCTGGTGAACTCACTGTCTATCAGGTATGACAGTGGTATCTTCGACAGGAATGAACTTGCGTCCATGTTACCACTGGATAGGTAGGCGTATCGTATAAGGTCTTCAGCAAGTATCTTCACATCTCTGTCAGTTGAGCTGAGCATCTCCATGAAGGAAGACACGTTCATGTTCTCATCATAGGTCGCTGCTTTGGCAGAGTTGAACCCAACAAAGTCAGGACTCTGAGAGGTAAACCCAATCTGCGGATCCAACCTTTGCATGAAGTAACTGGTAGCACCCCACGTAAGCTTGGCCTGTGCAACTCTTTGCGCCAGTGATGGGCCATGTATGTTGTACATAAGCCTCAACCTCTCCCCTGAGGCGTCAGGCCACAGGGTATGAATGGAAGAGTATACGTAAGAGCGCATAGACTTTATAACTTGCTTCTGCAAGTCTATCGGCAGCTGGGTCTTACCCGTCTCTGCGCGTAACCTATCGAACAGGGAGTTCTTTTCCTTGTTGGGTACCAGAGACTGGTAAGGAAAGAATTGCCCTACCAGGTTTACTGCCGTGTACATCACCGTTGAGAAGGTCTTTGCCTGCTCAGTACCATTAGCAAGCTCTACCTCACCAAGTATACCGGTCTCTATCTTATCGTTAAACAGGTTCTGGTACTTTGTAACTTTGTCGGCCGCAGCAAGGAATCCTGGCCCGGCGCCTTTGGTGTCCTGGTTGAAGATGGACTGCAGCTCGGTCATTCTCGTACCGGCGCGATCCAGCTTCTCGAATGTAAGCAGAATTGCCAGTTGCCCTTTGTCTGTGGGGCGGTTAACCTCAGCAAGTAAGCTTTCCGGTGTAAGCTTGAACTCACTCAATACTTTCTTGGTAACGTAATCCAGTTCGTCCTCATTGTAATCCCCTGCCTCTTCTCCGCTAAGTACCTTCATGATAAGGGGCCTTTTCAGTTTCTCGATCACTGACTTCTTCAGATCTGGCTCGAACACTTCGCTCAAGCTATCATTACCGTCAGCCATCAACCGGGAGAACTTGCGTATCACCGGGGATGTCAGCATTCTGGTAGCGTACCTTAAGTCTACGGCTTCTGGTTTGCCGTCACTACTCTCCAACATCATCAGTGCTGCAACAGCCTTGTACGTGTCAGGGGTTAAGTTCAGGTTATCCAGTGATCTATCCTTGGCGTTATCCACTGCAGCTGACTGCAGGGTGGTAAGGTTATCATGCTTGGTACGTACTTCGTACTCTCCCTTGGAGTTCTTGTACAGGCTGGTGGCATACCCTGACAGTTTGTTCAGGTGGATAGGTGTACCATCTTCTTTGTGTAACGTGATACTGAACGGCTTGTCCTTGGTGCCTACGAAGTTTCCTTCAGTATCATACACAGCCTCCTTGTTGCCCAGCTCCAATGCCTTATCCTGTATCACAGAGTTGAAGGTAACCGATAGCGAAGTAAGACCAACAAGCGTCTTAGCGTATTTACCACTCTGAAAGTCAGATAGTTGTGTGGTTACGTTGAAGTAGTTATTGAATCCTGACTCCTTAGGCTTCAGCAAAGTGTTCTCGTTCTTAATGTCCTTCTTGTCCAAAGGATTGAGTACCTTGTTGTAAACATCCTTGTGGGTAAGTACCGCCCAATGTACATCAAAGTACTGACCCTTAAGCTGTGCGTCTGTAGGTTTTGGCAGCGCTGCCAGCTTGCTTAAACGCTCAGCATGAAAGGTGTCAATCTTACTTTCGAGCTCTGGTGTCTCCACCAAGTTAGCCGGTACATCCTCTATCGCTTCTATTCCATGAAGCTTTGCGAAAAACTGCTTAATAGATGTCTCACGGGTGCGATCAGCATTGTCGGTAGGGGCACCCGTGAAGGTGTCCACTACGAACTTACCATCGACCATCTTGTACGGTCTCTTGTAAGTGTAAAGCTTATCCACGTCAAAGTCAGCTCCCATCTGCTTGGTTATAGCAGAAGGTACAATCATCAGGTCACCCATGCTTGCTGGCGTAAATCCGACGATCTCAATGGCGAGCATGGAGTTATGCCCCTGATTCGGGATACGGGCACCAACGAGCTGTAATAGCTCCACAGGTACCTTTTTCATGTCGAGTGTCTTACCGTCTTCCAGTAAGTAGTCTTTTATGTTCGCAGGAACCCATTTACCGGTCTCGTCCTGTATGGTGAATGTGAATGGCGCTATCACCTGAGCCGGGATAACTGTACCGTCTTCGAGCACCTCCATTGTTTTCAGCGGAGTAGAGGCGTCATAACCATTGGCGTAGACTATACCACCACGCTCCTCCTCTGTAAGCTCCTGCATCTGCCTCATCTTATTTTTGCCTACATATCCAACACTTGCTGCCTGTACGTAACTCTTACCTGGCATCTTCACGTCTACGATGGTCTTGATCATTGACATTAGTGTACTCTCAAACTTCTCGGCAGCCGAAGAAAACATCAAAGGTATCTCCAGTTCCCCTTTATCATTTCGATACACCAGTGCTGAGATCTCGTTCTCCGAGAACCCACGGTCGCGAGCCTCCTGTATAAGCCTCTCAAGTACTTTGGTCTTGTCAACAACCTCACCATCTTTGTAGTTCATCTCTTTGGCGAACTTCTCGAAGTTTCGGTTGATGAGATCCATGCGGATACTCTCCTTATACTTTCTCAAGGCTGCAGCATTCATCATACGACCACCTACATTAAACTCAGCTCCGGGCAATGCTGCCAGGCTCTCTGTGATTAGCTTGTTCATCTGAGACAGGGTCTTGATAGCTTCCTTGGTCTCGTCGTAAGGTATCTCCTGCTGTATACGCAGACCACCTCTGTCAAGTACATGAATGGAGTCTTTCCACTGCTTATCGTCGAAGTTTCCGCCAAGGTATTTACCCTCAGGGCTGAACAGTACCATCTGTGTGGTAGGGTTACCCAGCTTCTTGGATGACCCGTGAGGAGCTCTCGCTATACCATGCTTCTCCATATCTCTCCTCAGTCCATCTATCTCGAAGTTTTTAGTAAGCGGAGGATATAGTGGGTATGAAGACGACTTGATGTAGTCATGGAACTTTGTACCACGATCTTCGGGCCTCATAGCCACAAACACAGGCTTGGCCGGCTGCATGATAACAGCGATATGGTCTGCCTTCTCGAACTCATAGTACCCGTCAGGTTTCTTCTCACCCTCCTCAACAATCACCATCATCTCTTTGTACAAAGCCTCTTGTATCTTACCGCCTGCGAACAGCATCTTCAAGTGTTCACGAACTGTGGTTAACTCCTGAGCATCTGTGGCATCCACCTCTTTATAGGCTTTCTGCAGCTTACTGTTCTCGGTAAACCTGTCTATGTAATTCTCGTCAGTAACCACATCGGCTATAGTGATCGTGTTGTACTTAGTATCCTCCCAAGCCATGTCCTGACCGGGTGCTATGTCCTTTGCCAATCTCTTGGAGTACTCCTGATACGTGGCATTTACCAACGTCAGTGACTGTCCGGCTTTAAGTACTTTCTCTCCTTTGGTATTCTGCTCAAGCTGAGAGTCTTTGAACTTTGCTGCCTGAGCAGGGTCACCGTAGGCAAGCTGGGCCATAGAGGTATTAACCAGGAAGTAGTTTAGCGAAAGGTCTCTGGCGGCGGTCTTCACCACCATGTCGTATATTTCCCGCTTACCCATCTCCTCTCCATCAATTGTCCACTTTCCTTTGCTCTTCTTGATATTGTTGTAGCTACTGTTCTCCATCAGCTTCTTCACATAACTGCTGTCAAAGCTGTATGTAGCTTTACTCTTGTTAGTTATGCCAGCATCCTCCCACTTAGCCACAGTGTCCATCGTCATCTCTTCAATGAAGTGATTGAGCATGGCAGATATAACCTTCTTTGCCTTATCGCCAATATCATTGGTGATCTCACGATTGTTACCTTCCCCTACCCACAATGTCGCTATATCCTTCTCAGTCATAGCTCTCGGGGCTCCAGTGTCACCGAAGTTCATCACTGTGCCGGCGTTCATGGTTTCCACCATAGCTTCGTAATTGAACTGAGGAAGGGTGAAGAATAGCTTCTTGCCTATGTTGTACTGACCATGGTCGAAGGTTACGTTCCAATGTTGGCGTATCCTTTCCCACTCTGCGAGGAACACGTTCTCTACTGCCTCGAATGCATTATCGTTTAGAGTGCTTGCACCACCTGTTACAACCTTAGGGAAATTGGTGAACACAGGGGTCATCGTTTTATCCGAGTGTGTCAGCGACATGTAGTGCGCTGTATCCTTATTACGATTCTGGAATAACCCGATAGCCATCAGCATCTGCTCTCTATCTGACATGGCTGTACGCACGATACCTTTGGTGGTACCTACACGCCTGAGACCATCCATCATCATCATCCCGGCTGCTTCCCGGTTACCTGCCTTCCATGTGTTAAGCAGGAAGTTATTCTTGGCGAAGTGTACCTTGGACATCTCCTCGTACATAGCATCGAACTCAGTCTGCGTCTCGGGCAACAGCTCCTTCATGCGAAGTGACAGTGCGTTGTTCAGTGAGTAGTCATATATGGTCTTGCCTTCTGAGTTCCTGTGTGAAGGTGATGTGAGTAGGTCTGTGTGAGCTGCTGCTACACGAGCAAGTATTTTTACTGCAGTACCATCAGTGTACAGCGGGTTGCTGACAGTACCTGCACGTCTTTCACTTTCGTCGCCGATCATGCTTGTCTGCTGGTCGTAATTTTTATTCCATCCAGCTGCTTTCCAAACCATTGACGAGAACATACCAGTAGGTACTCCGTACTTATCAAAAGCAAACTGTCCGGCCATGGTTGCTGTTTGGTACCTGGTGTTCTTGGTACGCGTAGCTATATTGTCGAACAGATCTTCCAGCATTGCCGGTGTGAATTCTATTCCGTTCAGGGCCATGAACTCAGCGACGAACACCTTCATGTGAGCCAGTGGATCCTTAGTGAAGGCCACAAAGTCTACGTTGGGGTCTGCTGCCTTAAGCTGCTCTGCCATCTCTGCACCAAGAACGCCCAGCGCTTCTCTTGCATCGTTTATCTTCTCTTCGCTGTTGTTCTTGTTCCCCATGATGTCCACCAGTGTTGGGTACTTATTGAGCATCATGTCAAAGACACGTACCCACGAGGCATACTTGCCTTGTACCTTCTCCACATCCATCACACGTTCACCACCTACCACTTTCATAATGGCGGAGTTCTTCTGCGCTTCCTGCCATCCCTTGATCATGTGTTGTACTTGCGAGCTCCGGTTGGCTTCAAAGGGGTTAAGTATCCACCTGAATGTACCATCATCCTGCTTGATAGAGTTGAAGGTCATCATCAGGAACTGCTGGTAGTGAGTGCTCATTACCTTCACGAACTCATTGCGTTGGCTCTGGTCTGCCTCCTTAAGCATTCTGGCTACTGTCAGGTACATAGGATTGGTCTTGGCAGCTGTACGTAGCTTGGCATCGTATGATGCGAAATCACGCTTGCTATCAGCCAGCAGGCCCATCACCTTCTCATAGGTGTCATCGAAGTTTAGCATCTTTGGGAACCCGAGGTGGTTGAGTACCTTGATGGGTACTTCCGAACCGGGCTCATAGCTTGTATCTTCTACGTTGGCCATGAATAGCTTAAGCTTCCACGAGGCTGTATCCCTCGGGTCAAGCTCAAACACCATGTCGTTATAATCTCTCAGAGCCGTGCCCTCCTCTAAGGAGAACTCGTCCTCTGAATCATCTTTCATTTTCATGTCTACGCTGCCGTCTACAACCAGCAGGTCTTCGGTAAGTTGGGTGGTCACCTTACCGTCGATTATCCTCTTGGCAGCGTACTCCAGTCCTTTCAGGACGGCCTTGGTGTTCTTCACGCCTAAACCATAGCGCTCCAGGTTCTGGATAACAAGGCCGGCAATTGACTGCACGCCCTTAGCCTGGTCAAAGGCAAAGCTGTTCAGCACTTCCATGATGGAGTCCGCCTGCTCTGTCTTTCCATCCGCACGGAACTTATCCGCCTGTACCTTCATCCTGTACATGGTTTGCTGGAACGCCTCACTGATCTTGGTACCGGGAAACTTGGTGACAATCTTGTACACGAACCACATGGCTGTGTCCACTGCAGCAATCTGCTTCTCAGTGGTAAAGTTCCCAATCTGCTTACCCTCTGCGTTCATGATTGGTACGAAGAGCTGGTTGAGCTGCTGCTTCATAGCAGTACCGCGCATGTTCTGCAGCATACGTGCAATCTGATCCTCAATGGTGAAATCCGCTGCATACCTTGACGGTTGTGCGTTGAAGGTCTCCAGAAAGGAATCAGAGAAGGTGATGTTTGGAGCGGACTCACCAACACTTTCGAACATAAGAGCCATCTCTATTGCTGTGTACCCGTTCTCGAACCGGTGCTTGTCGTTCAAGCTCTGGTAAGGTATGTGGTACTCGGTTGTAGGGTTGGCCTTGGCTTCAGCGATGAGGTCACGGATCTCTGCTTCCATCGACTCAGCGTCCATGCGAACACCTTTGCGGCTGCTCACTGACTCGCCAATAACACGTATCTCTTTGTGGAGGTATTCGGCTGGGGATGGTTCTGCCTCCTCTTTTTCCTTTTCAGCTTTTACTGTAACCCGTGGAGCATCCCCCGTATGGTATATCGTGAACGTAGCCCCTATTTCCACCAAATAGTCGATGAATTGACTATCCACATCGGGCATGTCGCCAACTACAAACTTAACTCCCTCTTTGTAAAAACTCTCTATGACAGCCTTTGTGTCATCATGCAGAGGCTTCCCTTTGAGGCTCCCGTTTCTGGCGAGCATCATAACCTCTGGAGGTGCAGCTTCGTTTGAAACGCTGTACTTAGCTTTCCCCTCCTCATGAAGAGATGGGTATTCCCTTAGTGATGTCAGGCTGGAGCTTGGTGTTGTTTTACTCAGCTCCACGATAGCCCCCTGAGCTACTCCTCGCATCGCCATATCTTTATGGTCTCCCGTTGGCGTTCCCTTTCCTGTATTTTTAAAGCCACCTTTGTACCCTAAGAAGCCGTATACCCCCACCTTTGGGGCTGATGCAGGTTTCTTATTCTTCTTGTTCTGCTCTGCCCAGTAAAGTTCTCCTTCAGTCCTGGGTCTGGTAGCCTCGTGCTCCTCGTTCTGCACAAGGGCCTTATCGAGTATAGCCTTACGTTGTACCTGTGAGCTGTTGTCAGCTCCTGTGTAAACATCCTTTCCTGTTGCCAGTGATATGATCCTGCTCTCAGCGGATATGACGTAGTCGGTACCGTTGTACTCCACAGTACTTAAGTTACCCTCTACTCTTACGTTCTTTGCATCGGGAGTACCAGAGTAATTAGTTCCCTCCATGGTGATAAGCTGAGCTTTACCGGAAGGGTTAATGCCCTTGAGGATGTATCGTGTATCCTTGTACACAATCAGCGCACCCGGTGTAAGGGTAAGGTTATCCTCAGATACCCGAGATTGTGGGGTTACGTTCTTTCCTCTCATCACTTGAGCCATAGTAGGCTCTCCGTTCACATCGAACTCGGTATACTCTGCCATGTGTGCAGTGGCGTAGTTCCACATCCTGGCCGTTACATCAGGGCCATACTGTTGCAGCAATGCTGCGGCTAAAAGGGACTTCTCGTTGTTAGGAGCAAGATAGTTACAAACTGCCATAGGATAGTGGGGTTATAGGGTTAGATACATCTTGAGAACGGGTTGTAGCCTGCTGCAATGTAAGGTATGCCTAATCGTTGCATGTCCTCGAACACCTCAGCTACTGTCTTCCCGTTGTGATTACTTGCGGGTGTAAAGTTATACTTATCCTGCAGACTTTTCATGGACACGGCAGTACCAGCAGTTTCATCCTGACCAACTACGTTCTCAATCTTCACTGGAGGTCGCTCTGTAGTCTTACCGGTGATCCAGTCGTCTGTCTCTATAGCCATCGACTCAGCGTGACTTACAGTGGACTGCTCTGTGCCTGGTAGTGCAAGCGTGGTATCCACAGCCTGTACATCAGGGGTGTTAAGAATTTCCTTGACATCAAGGGTGATGGCCGGGTGAACTGTATAAATATGCTTACCGTCCACCACATTGGTGCCCACCACGTTGGTCTTGGTGTTCGCCTTTATAAAGTCGTTGTAGCTATCGTGGTCGGTGAATGCCCACACGCCATCAGCTCTGAATATAGGAGCGGTGAACTTGCCCGGTGTGTTGATACCAATAAGCTTAACTCCGTCCTTATCCTTTTGGAAGTTGACGTTCTTGTACCTGCCTCCTATACCCGCAAGCAACTGGCTCACGAATTTCGGATCCAGTTTGCCGTTAATGAGCTTGGCATGGTTCGGGCGTCTTCCAGTGTAGGTAGTACCTATCTTGATGTTGCCACGGGTCTGTCCCTCTACAGCATCCTCGATCTTGAACAGGAATTCCGATACTGTCTTCTCTCCATCAGAGCGCTTACTTGCAGCTATTGTTGAGTCGTTGAAGTGAGTGTGGGTGTACGTGAAGTACTGGTTGATGAAATTGCGTAGCCCCTCTGTCGTGAGTATGTCAATCTTCGTACGTGCCTTAACGTCTGCAGCTTCCTTCTTGTACTGAGCCTGAGACTCAGCCGTGTCAGAGGTTGCTCCGATGTATATCTCAATTGCCCTCACTATGGTGTTAAAGTCACCCTGGCTTCCTTTCTCGTCCCAGATCTTGCGAGCCATCAGCGGAGCAAGTACGTACTCACCATTGTACCCCGGCAGCAATACCACCGGTAGGTTATCATAGTCCGTGTACCTCCTGCTATCGCCTTTGTTGACGGTCTTGTCGGTCAAGTGCCCTTGCCTTTCGTATACGTTACCCCCTTTTTTAATGATGGCCAGTGTGAGGGAACTTTCTTCTGGAAATCTTGGTAACAGCTTAGCAGTAGACTCCCACTGAATGCGGGCCGTCTCTGTGTTCAGGTTAGGCACATTATTAAGGATAGCTGTTCCTGCTCCTACTGTATCAATGGTGGTACCAATTGACCCACGTCCTTTGTTATGAGCTTCAGCCACAGCCTTACGTACCGCCATCATTTGTTCTTTCTGTATGGCCATGTTGTCTGTTACGTTGCCTTCGGCATCCTTTATCTCGCCTTGTACATTCGTATACTTCTCTGCTCCCTCAGTACCAGGCATCTGTGCTGTAACCCAGCCCATACGTGGTAACCATCCGAGGATCTCCCCGTCTTCAGTCATTATCTTGATGGGCACATCGCCCAGCTTTGTCAGGTCATCCATGTCCACATCGTTGGTGACTGTCAGGAAGTCTTTGCTGCTGGCTTGTTTCTTGAGTGGCTTACCGTACTCGTCAAGTACCAGATCATCATCATAGTTCTGTACTCCGGAGAAGTTGGTATCTATGGCCAGTATCACTTTAGTTCCTATCGTTAACCCTTTCGGCTTGATCATACGCGTGTTGGCGTGCTCGTTAATCCTGTCCACAAGCGAGTAGGTTCTGTAAGCTTTACGCACGGGGTCAAAGAAACGCACGTACTCAAGAGCCAGTGTGTTTATCTTGATCACTTTCTCTGTCTTACGGCCAATGGTCTTCACACCATCTTCTTCCTCAGTGGTGTCAATGCCTACCTTGCTTAATACAAGAGAGTCCGCTTCACCGGTCATGCCGGCTGGGTCTACATCCTTTCCATCATCTTCAATTGATGTTTCCACTATCTTGCTCACTATATGGTTCACGGCAGTTATGTGCACATCATTGTCGTTGGTGGCATTCTCGATTACAGTGGATGCTTCAAAGGCTCTAACCGCCTCGATGTACTCTCTCATGGCCAACATAATCTGCCCACCGAGTTGTGTGTCGACGCTGTCTTTCAGAAAGTCAAGGCTAACTTTATCCCCAGTCTGCTTCACCCGCTGCTCCTCAGCAACGAGCTTGTTCTGGATGGCAACAGGTGCAAGCTTCATGGCGAACTCATAAGCTTTAAGCTTAGCTTCTACCACTGGAAGTAGTTGCGCTGACTGAACAACAGGGGACTGAGCCACCATCGGGTCCTCCATATTATCGATGTCTTTAGTTTTCTCCTGAGTCACGTCTACCTCTTCCTCTGAGGTTCCATCAGCATTTGTATCGTTAACCGGTGATGCAGATCTTTTATTATTGTACCCTTCTCGTATCCTTGCAACCACAGCAGTAGTTTGAGCTATGTTTGCAACGAGGTTATCGAACAAGGTTTCTACCCGGATTAACTCTTCCTTTACCCTGGCAAGCCTGGTTTCTGCATTCTCCTTGTTATCCTTCAGTTGATGCCACCTGTTCACCCCTTTCTGCGTGGTGTTGTACACTATGCCATTCCTCAGGAAGGTATTCAGTTCAGCGTTAATCTGCTCAATGTTCTCTGTAAGTTTTACCTGTTCTTGTTGCAGGGCTTTTAACTCAACTACGTAATCATTACGTAGTCTATTCTTTGTACGAAGAAGCTGCTCTTCGGTAGCCACATAGTTCTTTTGGCGCTTAAGATCTTCAAGTTTAGCGGCTTCTCTTTCAGCTACTGTTTTCTTAACCATCTCACGATGCAGTGCTTCTGACTTCTTTACCATAGCTCTGGTACCTTTCTCACTCTTTAGTTCCAACAGAGCTGCAGACCCTTCCTTGTACTCATTGCGCTGCTCCTCAAGGAATGCCTCAAGAGCTAAGCGGTCTTTACCAAGCTGATGTTTTTTCCCAACAGCTTCGGTTAAGTCCTCAAACTTTTTGTCTGGGTTGGCCTGAGCCCACTCATTGTACCCGGTTGTATTGTATAGCACATCTTGTGACTCCTTTACCTTGGCCTCAGCAAACCTGTGACGACGAATCAACACTTGTTCAAGTTTGGCAACAGCACCAAGTTCTGAATCTTCTTCCATCCCAAGAATGTGGTACTTCTTTATGAGGTTGTTCACTACAGCTTTTGCTGCAGCGTCATTAGGGTTTGCTTGTAGTGCAGTCTTGGCGTCACGTAAAAGTGCGGCCTGCTCTGCATATCTGTTCTGTGTTTCTATAGCTACCTGTTCAGCTTCACTGCTGCGAATGATTTCTTTGTTGTAACCGGTTACATCGCTGGAGGCGTCAATCAGTACATCCTCTTCGGATTTTAGCTCCAATGCTTTCTGCTCCAACCTCTTGATGCGCTTGTCCATAGAGTACAAAGTCATCTCCCTTGAACTAATAGCATCAGCTACCCGCTGTACTGCAGGGTTATCCTCACGACCATACTTCTGCTGTATCTTGGCGTGGATCTTTTCCAGGTCTGACAGGGAAGAGATAGCGGTCTCTGCTTTCTTCTTGTACTCATTATCATCCATGTCCTTGGCAAGACCCAGCCGCATAGCCTCAGTAACATCACCGGCTTTCTCGTACTTGGCTTGCAGAGCATCTCTTTGTACAATAGCAGCTTCTTTATCAGGGCCGTCTTCCATTGCGTCAATGCCATCGTTCATAGCTTCTATCTGTGGAAGCATGGCTGCTCTCTCAGGAGTTTTGTTGTCTGCTTTAGCCATCTCTCGGAATGTCTCGGCGTAATTGCCTGCCATTCCCATGTGTACTGCATTGTAGTTGTTAGCGTCCAGCAGGTCATCCTGTATGGCTTCTGCACGATCGTGCTGTCCGGCAGCTCTTGCTATACCCATTGCTGCCTTAGCCTTCTCAATAGAGTCTATATCGCTTATGATGGCATCCTTCACGTTATTAAAGTACAGCCTGTCATGGTACTTGCCTTTGTTACGGGCAGATACTCTTTGGGTTTCGTATATCTTGTTGCCGGCTGCATCCTTCTCACCAGTCTCAATTGCCTTACCGTTGTCGTCCATCTTGGTAACTTTGTGGAGAGCGATGTTGTCAATGATGCTCGATTGAGCAACACCACCAACTGCACCGAGTGCAAAAGATAGAGCCCCTTCCTTGTCCATAGTCCGCTCGAAGTAATGAGATAGTTCCCCAAACTGGTCAAATAGCCCCTTTGTACGTGCTGTTTTTGTCTTGTCGTCCCATGACTGGCCAAGGGCTTCACCGGTTCTCTCAGCGAATAAGTTAGTAAGTTCTTCTATACCTTCCCCACCTGAGGACTTCAAGTAATGCATGGCGCCTTGGTTCTTAAGTACCTGCTTGGCTATCGCTTTGTCAGCTATATTGGTACCTGTGCGAATTCTCTTTCCAAAATCTTCAAGCGTTTCCCCGGCAGCCTGGCCACCTTGCTTTTCCCAAAACTTACGTATTAGGTTCTCGTTCTTATGAGCGAACGCTCCACTTAACATCTCCATGTTCAGAAACGTATTGAGCACGGTATTTAACTGTACGGTTGTGGCAGCTGACTGTGAGGCTGTATGCTTGGCTAATGCGTCTGCTTCCTCCAAACTCTTACCTGCACGAAGGTGGTTTTTAAGTTGGGTATCGTAAGTCTTATCGTAGATACTCTTACCCATCATCGCTCCCTCGGTATAAGCCAAGGCTCCAGAGGTCAGTATCTCCACTCCTTTGTTTACAGCTGCCATGGTCTTCCTGCCGGCATTAAGTGCCTGAGCCCCTTTACCTATTGTACCAAACAGTTTGGCAAGTCCTATACCTTGTACAGCAAAAGACCCTGCACTTACTGCAAGGCCTTGAATGTTCTGTGTCCACCAGGCAGCGTCACCAAATGCGAATGTGTCATTGCTTTTTCTGTACATTGGGAACCACTCTTCATCAATCTTTCGGGTAGCCTCTTTGGCCCACTCAGTCATAGGGTTTGAATAATCTCTGTCATCGCCAAACTCACTAAGTGCAGCGCCCATATATCCTATGCCCTCTACAAGAGAAGTACCAAACTTGGGTAGTAACCCCGCAAGCATGTTAACCCACTTATCGCCAGCAGACTGCGCTGCACCACGACGTAAGTTTGGGTCTCCCTGGTTTTCATACAGGCCACCTTTAAGGTAACCGTTGTACTCCGCAGGATCGTAATGACTCACCCTTGTAGAACTGTTGGGATTGTCAGCAAGACCACTCATTGGAGCAGGTTTACCTTTAGGAAGTGGTGGCTTAACTGGATCCGGGTCTCCAGCTCCTTTACCACCATCGTATATGTCATTCAACTCCTCGAAGTCTTTCATAGTGGTTAGTTTTGCTTTTTGGATTCTTTGTAAAATTCTCCTGTCTCTACCGCATTCTTAAACAAGTGCCCTACTTTTCCAGGGTCACCACTTTGTAGTGGCACTCCTTTGTAGTTTATCACATTTCCTGACTCATCCCACAATGCAAACGTACCTTGATTGCTTTGATAGAATTTTACCGGTTCAGGCCCTTTTCCTCTGTAGTCAAGCATAAGTGGAGTACCGTAGTAATCGCTTGTTACCAACTCCGGTTTGCTTGCTCCTAACAACATGTTAGTGCCGGAACGTGGGTCAAGATCTGCTCCTGCCTGTTGCAGTCCTGGTGTAGCTGTATTGTTCTTGGCTATATCTGCACTCATACTTTCAGCCAGTCCAGAACCAGCAAGGCTTACCTGCAATGTTTTCAGGTAGTTTCCATCCTTATCTTTGTACACAACAGTAGACCTTTGAGTCTGGCCATTGTATCCTGTAACCTCAGACTTATCCTTGTCCCAACCCTCAGGCGCGTCTTCTTTAGTTAATGTACCAACTGCGTAGTTCGTGCGACCTTCAAGTGAGTTCTTAACAGATTTTATCTCATTATCTTTTAAAGTTATCCTTGTACCAGCAAGTGTTTGTGGCATGTCTTCCAAAGCAGAGGCAATCTTTAGTGCTTTTGCTGTAACTGTATTAGCCGCAAAGCTTGGAGTAGCCATCACATCGTCCAACGTGTTGCTGTATGCCGCACCCCCAGATGCTGCAGCGCCCGCTGAGGAGGAATTTTTCATTATACCTGGAATAAGTATAAGTCCTTTACCTGGTACATAAAATTGCCTTCCACCGTATTTAGTACTTTTTACTGAACCACTTAATAAAGCCATGGCAATTTCTTCGTGGGTTATCTGCTGCCCTCCTTTTGTGGCTAAGCCGTTCGGATAAGCTTTTTTGACCTCAACAATAGCTTTAGGCATTTCTGTAGCTGTCAGGCTTGCAAAAGTGGTATTAACATTTCCAGTTACTTGCTGAGCTGCAAGGTTCCTACGATTGACTAATATGTTCTCCATTTCGCTTTTCACTTTCTTATTCGCGTTGTTTGTAGCTATCAACTCGTTCTTTTTTGTGTTTAACTGCCCTTTGGCATCGCCAGTAGCTGTTTCAAGGCTTTTGTTGATTACAGCAATTTCTTTATCTGTTGAGGTTATAGCGGCATTAGCTTTAGTTATTTCATTGCTCACTCCTCCTTCTGTTTTAGCCCATCCTTCCATTTCTGTAGTTTGGTCCGGAGATGTCAGTCGTATAGTGTTTGTAGCAGCAGCAGTAGCAGCTTCCTGTACTCCGTAGGCATTGGCACTAACGTCTTTTGTTGAGGTACGATCGTTTTGGCGGAACTTACCTACTGCCAGGTCATCCATTATTCCTCTCATCTCTGTCTCTTTCAGTGATGCGCCAACTCTCTCTACTGCATCTCTCAATGGTATACCTGATGCAACCAGTGCGTCTATGTCTTCTTTTGTTTTATTGGGGATTACATTACCCTTAGCGTCCTTCACTGTCTCCGGAAGTTTGCTGTACAGGCTCTTAGCCATCTTACCGCTCTGCCATCCGGATAACTCTCCCTCCTGCTTGATGTAAGCTTGTACATCTGCGTCAAGAGCAGAGGCGTTACGGATTATACCTTTTATCCTCTCTGGATCCAGTACTGTGGAGCTGCTACCGTTCTTAACAATCCACTGTCCGCCTATCTGTACAATCTCCTCACCGGTCTTAAGTGGTATAGCACCCTTCACCCACTCTTCGATCTTCTTGGGCATGTCTACCTGCTTAGCTGCAGTAACTCCTGTATAGGTACCATCAAGCTCTCCTGTTATAGGGTTTGTGTACACACCTTTACCATACCTCTGATCATCGTCATCAGACTTTGCTAACAACAATGATTGCTTTTCTGGTGTAAGATCCTTCAAAGTGGCTGCATAAGCAGTTCTATTCTCTGCACGTTTTGCAAGAGGTCTCAACCCCATGGCTGTTTTCTGAGCAACCTTTCTTGTAAGGACTACCATGTTCTCATAGTCGGGCCTCTTGGTTATCTCAGCAATGTCAGTGTCAGCTTGTGTCATAACAGATTTGTACGCTTCCTGATCACTCTTAAGGTGAAGAACAGGTGCTATCTTGCGCTTGTAATTAGTCTCCTCAACAGTTGACAGAGCTGTGTTGTACTTGACATCCAAATCCTCTTTCATGTACTTAAGGTCAGGAATGACTGAACCCGCAAATTCAGGTATGCGGGTAGAGTTGGATTGCCGGTAGTTATCGTAAAGTCCCATAGGTGGTATTGGTTTATTGGTTATCCCATCACTGGGTACATCTTCTTAGAATTGAATCTCTTTATCAGTCCACCTTTGGCGAACTTAGTTCGTGGTCTTCCAGCAGCGTCATCCTCAGCCCACTGATTCATCTTGCGTGTAAGTGCAAGGTTTGTATCAGTGCCTAAAAGTATCTTTGTCTTATACGCCTCAAGATCCAGCTGCTTTTTGTAGTTCTGCATGCCCACGTACTTATCTCCAGCATTGGCAATGTTAGCAGAAGAGTTGTTCATCTGAGCAATCTTGCGCTCAATACCCTTGTCATCGAATGCATCCAGCTTGTTGTTGTTGCCGGCTGCAATTGCTGCGTTGGTCTTAATGCTCTCATTGGTGATTAGTACATTACCATTACGCTCCGCCTGATTAACTGAAGACAACTGATTGAACCTGGTGGCCAGGTTGGATTGGGTTACGGCTTCCGCTGTGTTCTCATCCATGCGGGCATAAGCGTTAGCGTTAGAGCCACGTATCCCACGCTCCACCATGTACCTGTCGTTATCCATATTGAGCTTACTCAGTACTATCGGCGCGTCAAGGTGAGGAGCCTTAGGGTTAGGTAATCTCTGCATTGAGTTGGCTACGTTACTCAGGTAGGGTGCTGCTGAGTCTACCTTTTTCAATATGGCGTTCAGCTTCTCTTCTCTTTCCTTTCTTACTATAGCCTTGTAATCTATACCAGCTGCAGGTGCCTTCTTTGGTCTTGGTGACAGGGTAGTAGAGTCAAGCCCGGCAATAACCGGCTTTGCTGTACCAGTGACCCTTGCAGGGCCTGTAATTGTAGAGTTTAGTGATAGTTTAGATAAAGGAGTCTTAACTACACTACTTGCCGGTACCACTTTGGTACTTTTCCATGACGTGGCTATACTGTTAGCGGTAGCCGTAAAAGGTTTAACAGCAGCTTTCTTCTCAAGCCCGCTCAGTACTTTTGCACTTTTACTTAACCTTGCTGCCTTCTGCGCCGGAGTTTCTACTACGGGTTTCTTTGGTACTTTATCGTATGTTGCCATGTGTGTGTGGTTTAGTGGTTATTTAATGCCCATCTTCTTTTTGAAGTACTCCTGCTGCATGGCGAGGTTGTTCTCCTTCTGCTCCAGTATCTTAAGGGCGTTGATGCGCTCACGGGTTGCAGGCTTCTGCTCTATCTTACCCTTGGCCACCATCAGCGGCTTGTGTGCCTGAGCAAATCCCAACTGAGCCGAGTATACGAAGTTGTCCTTGATGGTCTCCTTACCCTCTACCTCTGCTCCTGCTATCTTCACCCCGCCTTGTGAGTGTGAGTTGCCTTTTACCTCCACACCATCAGAGGACTTGGCAACCAGGGATCCACCTGGCTTTGCACCCGGTGCCTGTGTACCCTTGTACCCTGCTCGGATGTCACCCCCATTTGCTTTCTCCATTCCGAAGTTGTTCGTTAGGTCTGAAGAGGTGCCTATCAGGTCAACCGCTTGTACCATCGCTGCTTTTTCGGCAGCAGTCCTTGCAACTCTCTTTCCGCCAGCTTTTAAGAGCGCCTTAACTTTGGTGGCTCCTGGTAAAGGCAGAGCTCCCACAAGGTTAAGGTTGCCATTTAGATTATCCCCTTTAGAGTAGGCATCGTAAGCATCAACTGCACCCATAGAGGAGTTTAATGCCATCGCTGGATACCTGACAAATGGGAGAGGGACAAACTGCGCTGCAGCGGTAACTTTCTTGGCTCCGTTCCATAGTTCGTTCCCCCTTTCTTTAGCCCTGCTATCACTTTGTATGCTCCTTCTGTCCACATTACCACTATTAACTTTAGCTGCTGTTATTTCTTTCATCGTGTCCGGCTCTCTTCTCGTAGCCTTGACGCGGTTATCAAATTTAGGCATTGGTCGAAGGTTGTCCTGCGCTTGTGGCTTTATAGGCCCGCCCATAGCAGCTACCGGTAAAGGAACCTTAAGTGGGTTAGGCGCTACTGAGAAATGCTGGAATTCGCTTCTGTATACATTGCTGCTCGGGTTGTTGTTCTTCATGTACTCAGCCATCGTTTTGATGGACTGGTTGATCGTCGGAGCGTCAATTGACTTACCGTCCATAACCACGCCATTGTATTTATTGTAGTTGTTGGTTATCTGTTTGCTTCTGTCACGCTTTCGAGGTGGCACATCGAGTACACCACCATTGGAAAAGTATGAACCCTGAAGGTTGCCGGTCAGCATGCTTGGATTGTTTGCTATTTGAGCAAGTCCCATATTGTCTCTTCTCTTCTCGCGTTGTTTATCCCGGTTTGCGATCTTACGGGTTTCGTTTCTTTTCCCGGTAACACCAATTACTGCTCCGGCTCCGGCTCCGACTACCGCACCAATAGCTGTACCCCATCCTGGTACCACTGATCCTACTGACGCTCCGAGTGCTCCATACTTTAGCATACTTCCGCCAACGGTTGCTGCTTTCTTCACTTCATCGTTTATTTCACCTACTCCATTGTTAGCCTGAGCAGATCCGGCAATGGAGCCAATGGCCCCTATACCTGCTGACAGCAAAGCTCCGCCCGCGAAGTACTTCTTAGCATTGCGGTTTTTCTTCCTGTTGTATGCGTCTGTAAGTGCTGGTGTAGTCATTATCTATTTGATTTAAGTGCTTGAATGTTGGTCTGGTGTATCACCATTTGCTTTCCTGACTTGTTGTCGAACTCGAACCTTATTACGAAGTACTTGTCTTCCATCAGCTCCTTTTCGTACCAAGCTTTATCCACCTGTACTCCGGGTACTAAGGCGTAGTCCTTGAATATATCCTGCAAGAACTGAATGCCACGGTCTGCCAGAACATTGCGGAAGTCGTTGAACGACCACTCCCCTTTGGTTCTGCGATCTGTCTTGTACTTAGTTGGGTCAAGTACATCAGCAAGAGCTACTCTGCCACTGTGCTGCTGTGAATTCCAAACGCTTATGTGTGTAAGTGTTTGCCATTCCTGCTCTACATTGGCGTTGTCCTCTCTGCTGTTTATGACCTCTGTTATCCAGTTCACGGTCTCCAGCAACAGATCGCTATCTGAGCGGAATACTACGTCTATGAAGAAGGGTTTAGGATCCTCGTTGTAGTAAACACCCGGTACACCGTCGTTATGTTTGTACACTTGCTTATTCTTTACGCTCCACAGTTTCTCCCTGGTATGGAAGTAGAAGTCCGGTATGTAGTCATGGAAGAAAACCCAGTTATCTCCCTCAACACTGTAAGAGAGCGTGAACGAAGTGTCCTCCAGTCCTGCAAAGTCATGGAACTCATGAGCTACTTCTTCTTTGTCGTCGATAATGTAATGACAGGAGGAATCATCCTCGGTCGCTAAGGGGTTGTAGTCGATCGCATTAAGGTTGGTACATCCTGTCATAGTGGTAAAATTATCCGATTAGGGCCGGCTTTCTGGCTGCATCCTCAGCTCTGTATGTTTACAATATGGAGTTATGCTCCCTACGTTTATACGCCATCGTACACGATATACCTGTTCTTCCACAGCACCACATCTCCTACCGTCAACCCATCGAAGAACTCCTGTGTGTCCTCAAATACTTTCACTACCGTTCCCTCTGGTGGGGTTTTACGCTTAACAGTTAACAATATGCGCTTAAACTTCTGGTCCCAACCAAGGGTTATGCCGTTACCTGTGAACGGGTTTATTCCTGGTACATTTAAGAACTTAGACAGGAACCGGTTCAACCCGGAGTTCATGGTCTTCAGTCCATTCTTGTATATGAACATTTCTCCTTGCTTAGCATCTATGAACACATAGCCAACCGGTGTAAGTATGCATGCAAGTTCGTGTTGAGTTCCCGCATACCCGAGCTTAGCAGCCAGTGCTTCCTGAGGCTCGAACTGGAATATGTCTCCAGTGCCGAGTGTTACACCCAGTAGCCCGCTATCAAGCTTGGCTTTATCTTGTGTGAGGAACAGCGCGTTCTCGTGGTGTATAAGCAGCTTGTCGTCCATACCCACCAGGTGGAGTATACGCCCCATGTTCTTTTGAGCTTCGTAGTAATCCAGCGGAAGGAAAGTTCTCCACGACCGTGTCTTACTTTGACGGCTAACCTTACCACCACGATGTATCCGGAATGGCGCCTTGTACAACAGCTCCTTGAAAGGAGAAAATATGGTAGAGGATATTAAGTCGTTCAGTGCGTTGAGATCGTTTGAGTAACCGAACTGGTTAGGGTCAAAGTTCCTGTCAAAGTCTATGATGTACGAGTTGCCCGGCCCCCACGATACGCCTGTTTTAGGGTACCACTTTGAGTAGATGTTGCCTGGTACTTCATACCTCAGGTGTATGTTGGCTACTGCCTCACATACAAACCTGCGTATTACCTTCTTTCCTTTATAGCCTTCAAGATTGTCCCACTGATCAGCACTGTGTCGTCCGTAGGTGTGGAAGGTGTAGTCACATATAAAGGCATCTCCGCCCCAGTTCGGGGAGAAGTCATTCAGCGGTTTCACTAAGCCTGACCTTATTAGGGTCTGGCTCATAAAGCTGTTGTATACTTCACTTTTCAACCCTTTAAGGTTTATCAGGTACGTGGTCTCACTTGTAGGGGTGTACTGAGCCTCCGTTTCATTGTACCAGGTCGGGTGCCGGTATGAGTACATAAAAAACTCCGTGGACGGTATAAGTGCCGGGCCATCAATCTTACCCACATAGGCTGTCTCTGCGTTATTCTGTTGGAATGTCCCTATACTGACACCATTGGGTGCGTAAGAGTCTATAGAAAGCTTACGTAGCTTTTTACCAGCTGCTGGTACTGTTGGCACCACTGCTTCACTGAGTATCGTGTAATCCACCAAACTTACCTGAGGTTGTGCCTGAGCACCAGCGAGCAAGTAATGGTTTCTAAGCTTTGTTGCTTTAAGCAGCAGTTGTGTCGACATATAGTCCACATTCACGCCAGGCCTTGAAAACAGCATATCGAATGGGTGGCATCTTAAGCTGTCGTTACGAATACGTAAGTCATTTTTGTCATCGTACTTGTTATTGCCATTGTGTACAACCTCTGAGTGCCAGTTACCACCAGTAGTGTATATAGAGGTAGACCCTGTTGGAGTACCTTGGTTCAACATGCTTACACACCCGTGCAGCATTAAGCCTTGCCCGAACACAGATACGTTTGCTATCGTTCTCTTTGCGTACAAGATCTCATATCCGGTTATCACGTTATTGTACTTTGCAGGTATGGTTATGTTCGCTGCTATTACGCCAAGTACATCAAGCTTGGTACGACCGTAGTCTTGCTCGGTAGACCACAGGTTTGTCTTACACCAGTTAAGGGAAGGCATCTTATGGTGAAGTACTTTAGCTCCTCTGAGATCTCTACCACCAAGAGAGGTGGAGTCAAAGTCATCGGTTAGCGGGTATGTCTCCGTAGAATTCACCCATGGCCCCAGAGTCCCTGTTTTTGCGACCGAGTCGTGAGCCACTATAATGTCCTCCACTTTAAACTTCGGAGCAGCCAGCATGCCCGTGGCAGCCTCTGAGGATGCAACCTCCCACAATGGGTTCATGTCCATGCCAGGTATCACAAAAGATTTGGTCATCCCTCCTTTACGTAACCGGTACCTGATGTAGAACGCATATATTTCCTCGTGCATGAAAGTCTTCTTTTCCCCTGAGGTATGTTCAACTGATGCTCCTACTCCGTTCATCAGCTCACTTTTCCACGTCAATGTAACGAGGTTGGCGTACGGCTGCATATCATTTATTTCAGGCTCACGTTCGAGCTCAGCTATATATAGAGTGTCGTTAAGCTGTCCCATTGTGCCTATATGGCTGTATATAGCTGGGGGTATAAGTACCTCTTCCAGGGAAAGCGGTTGCGTCTGGTTGTCCCCTGTGTACAGAGCTACGGCCATCCCACCTGTTATGGGAATGGGTACTTCTTCAAGCTCTATTGCACTTGTAACTCCAAGTACCTTACTCACCACTGCTATCGTTACCTTGTCGTAAGACTGATCACAATTCTTCACAGTAATCTCAAGTGCACCGTTGCTTATCAATCCTATACCATCCCCACTCACTGCTTTACCTAAAGTAAGCGGAGAGTATGGCGTTTCTGTACCATCGTTACGTACATACTTTGTAGCTACATAATAAGTACCCTGCGGAAGCCTGCCACCGGTAGTAACCATAGTGGTTATGTCCGGAGCTACGTAGAAAGGAAAAAGGTTCCAATCATCCAAGTCTTGTACATCAAGGTTGTCGGCATTGAAGAACTTCGGGAACTCGAACTTATCAGTGAAAGCACAAACCACTTCTGATTTGTAGTTCCTCTGAGCCTGCCCGATTATCCAGTTGTAGGTTTTATGCCCAAGCTTGTACGGTTTGCTCGAGTCGTCAAATATAGGTTCGTACTGTTCTGTCACCGGGTTAAAGTACCCAATGGCCGTGTTCACGTTATCAGTGGAGAATACAATTGGCTTATCATCAGTTTCTATGATGCCATTAAATTGGTAGGGTACAGTAGCAGCCATCTTGCGAAACCCTTCTTCGTTTATCACAGCTCCTTTGATATTGTACTGGATACCGTTTTTACCAAAGGGGTAAGTACCCTCAGGCTGCTGAAGTTGTCTTACATCCATTACTAATCCTTTGATCGGGTTCTGTGCAGCTGCCATAGTGGTGGTTTATTAGTTATAGTTACCTTCCCCGCTATCTACACGAAAGAAGTTCTCGAAGTAATTCTCTGGTGGCATTAGCCTGGTCATGGTGTTTACCTTGTGCTCCATTGAGTCAACGGAAGGGTAAGTGATAGCGCTCACGGCTCTGGCTGCATGTACCTCGAAGCGGCGCATAAGCTCGCCTTCAGCAAACACAGTGTCCCGGTAACCGGCTCCGCCCATCATGGCTCTTACATAGTAGTACAATGCCTGCTTGTAATCCTCGTTGTCGGGGATCAATGGCATACCTTCACTGTCTACCGGCATAGCCCTGTAATGCACTCGAACTTCGCCATCGGAGAATGAGGTACCAATGGCACCCATCTCAACCTGATAGTAAGCGCTTGGGTGTTGTGGAAGTCTGCAAGCAGTGTCTACATCTTCAGAGAATGATGCGTTCCATATTGTGTTGGCGTTCACACTAAGGCCAGTCTCCACAGTACTTACCGGAGCCAGCTCAACTACAGTTTCGCTGTTCAGTGAATGTCCGGTGCGTATATCCTTTACCGAGTTTCCTTCTCTCAGTCTGCTACCGCAGTACTCTACAGCCTTTATGTGGTCAAGCTCACAGGGCAGTAACCCTTTGTGGAAGTTTATCGTGATGTCCTTGTACTTATTAGTAAGCACGAACTTTGTCTTCATATACCCCATGGCTTCAGGTATCCACTCAGGCATGTCAAACAGATAGGATGTATCCTGTACCCTTGTGTTCCGTATTACCCTGGAAATTACACTATTGATAGATACTGACTGGTATATCATGAGCTGGTAGTTTTAAGTTGTGGATCTTGGTGTCTTCTGTTAATGCATCTTTTCTGGCCTTAACCAGCGGGTAATACAGGTACCTGTACTTAAGCAGCATGTTCTTTTTAAGAGATCCTGCGAACTCTTGCTTAAACCCGGTACCTCCTTTGTTGTCTTCCGTTGGTGCGTACTCGTATACAGTCTCGTTACGTACCCTGCCGGTCTTGTGTAAACCTATGCGACAGTAGTCGTCATCGGTAAAGTAGATCAGGCGCTTAGGTACAAGCTTACCAGTCTTTTCGCTAACCACTTTTGGCTGAAGTGCAGTACGTCCCCAGTTAACCTGCTTGTTGCTGTGGTCGCGTTCTACACGCCTTGCACACACTTTGCCTACATGGTTTAACAGGTTCACCGCCTCTCCGTTTATTACTGCAGCTTTCGCTGCCAGGAAGAACTCGTCAAGTATCTGACGGAACTTTTCGTAGCTGAACAGCTCTTCTATTACAAGCTTATCTCCCATCTGTACCTTGCGGAATATAATGGCGTTGGCCAGCTTGTTGTGGGACTTACCCCACCAGTCGGGATTAAGGGCCAGCAATTGCATCGAGTACTTTTTCCAAGCATCCTTAGCATGCAACATCTTCGGTGTTGAAATCATATTAGAATGGTTTAGGCTTTAGGGTTTCCGGATCTTCTGATACGGGTACTTCAGTAGAGGCTGGTACTATGCCTCTGTTGTAATCAATTTGCAGTATGCTCTGAATGATGAGCTGCATTATATCCCCGGTAACCGGGTACTCCTTGTTGTAGAAGTCGCAATCGGTAGAGTTACCGAGGTCACAGTTAAGCTTAGCTGCTTCTTCAGGATTGTCAAATATGCCCTCAACACGAAGCATTGGTAAGTGCTGGTTACCATACACCCTAACATTTATAGAGTCCCATGTGTACCTTATCACTTTCTTTGAGTACTTACCTTCCTGCATATACGTCATAAACCCGGAAGGGGTCTCTTGAAAAGGGTTCATACCATTCACTGATCCAACATAATCGAATAAGATTGCATTTGCCCTTAGTGGCTTTGGCAGTGGAGACTTGGTAATAGATATAGCGCACCCTGGAAAAGAAGTACAGCATGGTACCTCAGAGGTCTCCTCCATTGGGATAAACACCGTCTGGCGGAAGAACTTCCTCTCCCGTTGGTCTTTATCCACGGAGTTCTTGATCAGCCTCGAACGCCATATATGTATGCGCTCTATAAGCTGCAGTTTGAATGGAATGTCCAGCTCTTTCTTAAGCTGCCCGGCAATAAGGGTAGTGGCTTCGTTTAGGGTCATGGTTATCGGATTTGAAAAAGGGCAGTATCACTACCGCCCCTTTTAGGTATCTATTTTCTTGGGTTAAGCAAATGTTGCCGCAATGTTGGCGCCCTGTCCAGCAGGTACAACCACAAAGATGTAACCCTTGTTCTGATGTAGCTCAATTGGTGTTGGAGAAGATTCAGACTTCACACCAGTTATAGTAACCACGTCAAAGGTTGTGTTCCCTGCAGCAATGGCTGCATCAAGTACACTTACAGGCTCTCCAAACTCAGAGGCAGTAAAACCATCGGCCGGATACTGTGTGTTGTTACCACGCTTGATGTTGCCTTCCAGCTCCAGTTGACGAATCTGAGCCACAGTACCGCTACCTGCATAAGCAGGGGTAGTGTAAGTGTAACCCCAGACGGTATCATTGGTGTTCTGCGCTTTAGACACTTCAACATGAACGGCCAGACGAAAATGTCTGTTTACATCAGTTGATATGATCTGTATTCCTGTAGCAGAAGAAACAGCAGTAAAGAACTCACCTTCACTTGCCAGGTTGATCTTGTCAGCGATAGCGGCTAAAGCAGCTGTTTGGGTTGAGGTCATAACAGCCTGGTAATCGTAAGTAGGTAAAGCATTGTTCAACGGAGTTGTTTCAATTACCTTGAATACAATCTCCTGGGTTACTTTTACAGTACCTGAAGTGATAGCCAGTGTTGTGTCCTGAAGTGTTGGGGCTTTGTATGCAGTATTCACCGCATTAATAGTTCCTCCGATAAATGGTGTTGGCGAAACAACTGTTGAAATTCCACCACTTACTTCATTTACGTAAGCAAAAACAATTGGCTGCTTTTTCTGAGCAGCAGTAAGAACTGTACCAAAGGTTAAACCCTTCTGGGCTTTTGTACCTTCGTCTGCAAACGCTTGGTAATTACCAACCACGGTTGCTACGGCAGTAACTACAACTGTAGGATCAGTAGTGTAACCTGTACCGGCAGCAGTAACCGTAAATGCGGTAACAATACCACCAACTACTGTTGCAGTAGCTGTAGCACCAGTACCACCACCACCAACGATGGTAACTAATGGTGGAGTTGCATACAATGTACCACCTACACCAACAGCAATAGAGCCTACAGTAGTGGTAGACCTGGTAACAATACCAGTTGCTCCTGAGCCAGGTGCCTGTACAAATGAAGGGAATGTTGGAAAGCTAACTGCTGTCCTTGGTGTAAAACCAATTGCAAGCTCGAATGGAACCCCAACGGTTGTTTTAAAGAATTTGTTCTGGATCATAGGTAATGGGTTTTAAGGTTTAAAGGGTGACTCTTCTCGAAATGTCTGATTCACTTATCGCTGCTCCAGTGGCATTCTCCAGTACACCTTTAAGGTGCTCCACTGTTAAGTCGCATAGTGCATCGTGAAAGTCCTCAGACACCTCGCAATCTGTACCCAAAAGTAAAGAGATAGACTGTGGCTTCCTCAGGTAGGACACGTTGACCTTATTTACTATAAAGCTAACGTCGTTATAGATGTATAAGTTTGTGCCCACTAACTCGGATATTGGAGATTTATTGGAGGTTTTATAGAACGCAGTGCTCAGCAGGTCGGGTATAACAGAGGATGCAGTCAACCGGTTTGACACCAGAGGGCCATCTCCTTTATGTTGTACCATTACCCTTGTTAGTGAAGTGCCGGGAGTGCCAGCATTGCCGTCTATTAACATAGCTGATGGAACTGCAGCATTTGTTGCCACAACCAGTATGTAAGTAGACGGGATATAAATATCATCGAACTTCTCCCAGTACACTTCGTATCCTGCACGGCGGAAGGTTTGCAGGATAAACGGGGTAATAAAATTGACGTCCTGCCTCATAGGGTACCCGCCATAGGTATTGTTGTAAGGCAAGTCTCCTGGGATGGCCACAGTCTTATCACTTAATGTAACCTGTACGGTTACGTAAAAAGGTGAGCTAACTTTAACTGTCTTGTCCTGCCTTATCTTTACAACAGACAATGTAACTACAGGCAACTCTTCAGCTACCAACCCACAAAGATCTGTAGCGTTAGAAGAGTCACTCAGCAGGTGAGTATAGTCTGAAGGTAAATAACATACATACCGGTTGCTGGTAGTGACATAAGCAGGTAGAACACGATTGCTTACTATAAGGTTACGTACGGAGTCAACGTCCAGTTGGTCTACTTCAAAGCCTCCTGAGCCGTCCTTTCTCGGTTTAACCTTCGACTGGATGAACCTGTTCATCACTTTGTTAAGTGCCAGGTCAATCTCCTCGTATAGGAACTTACGTGTACGGTTTGCGAACACCTTTTGAATGCCCTGCTCAACCTGAATATGCATGTCTTTTACTGTCATAATGGTAGGGTTTTAATCGAAGTTAGTTTGCAGTTTTTGCTGCTCTTGGTTTAACTACAGTACCTGGCTTCTTTGGAGGTAGCGGTCTTTTCACTGCTTCCTGCATTCTTGCTTTGTACAATGACACAAACTCAGAGTTTTCTTCATCTTTGAAATAGAAGATCACTTCGTCTATGTTATTACCAATCATCTTGTTGGTTTCGCCATCAAGATACTTGGCACCGATAACTTTTAGCACTCCGGTATTAACCATGGTTTTTATCCAGTAGCGAACCTCAAGATCAGCTTCTGTATACATCTTGGAAAACTCGGCCGGGTCAAGCTCTGACTGAGCACGTAATTCTTCCTGCTTAAGCGATAAAGCTTCGGTACCGGTAAACTCTCTTGGGTCAATACCCAGAAGGGTAAGCATAGAGTCCACTTTGATGGCATCGTTCTTTATCTCCAGGTATATCTGCAGAGCAATGTCTTTGTCGTCGTTCTTCTTGGTATTCTTCTTGATCACATCCGATTTATCGAATATGTAGAACTCTTTCAATTGGTTACCATCAGCCTCTTCTTTGGTAACAGCAACACTTGGATGGCCAATGGCATGACGATACCTCAGGTAGTCGTCAAGCTTTAAAGGCATGTTCTTCTCACTCACCGGCTTGGCATTGTCCATGTCCATACCTATCTCTAACTGACGGCCAGTACCATGAGGTACTTGAGTGTCAAGCTCTACGTAATAGTTAGACACCTTTTTGCGGAACTCCCTGTCTTCTGCAGGTACATCAAGCAGGTACGGTAACAAAAATGCCTCTTCGCTGAATGTAAGCCCACTGGCTATCCTCTTGGATGAGGTAGACTCCCAGTAGGAGCCAACTGACTTCTTTGTGGTTGAAAGAAAGTCTTCTACGTCCTTACCTTGTGCTCGTGACAGGAAAGATCCTGCTCTGAACAAGGTTACAATCTTACTGTTCTTGTGATTACTCATGTGATCGGGGTTTAGGGTTACTGTCGATTAGGGTGCAAAGCTACATAAGAAAGGCCCCCACCTTTCACAGTAGGGGCCTTTACTTCTTAACAGGGTGCTTTAGCTAAGCCCTGCAACGCACTGCAAATCAAAACATCTGTTCGCGCGTAATATCTGGATACCGGCAGACTTGATCCTGGTGTAAGCAGACTTGTCAACGTCAGTTGCAAGTAACTTGCTGTCATCAATACCTGCACTGTTACCACCTAACATGATCTCCAGTGAGCGAGGAATCTCGCACAAACCTTTGATCACACCATGACGGAATGAACGCCCTTTCTGAGCAACGTGCTGAATGTTCGGCTTGCCGTCAACATCGTTGTCATCCAGGAACACCATCCTGTAACTCTCAAGTGGTAAACCACTCTCGGGGTGTAAAGGTGATACCATAGCCTTACGGCCGGTGTCAAAAATCGGGTTGTACTTCACCTTAATGGTGTAGCCGTCAACGTGGTAGAAACCATCGAAGAAGCCACCAAGCATCAGGTTACGTCCTGTACCGGTTACAAACTTATCAGCAACACCAGTGAAATCGGTCATCAGCGTAGCGCCTCTTTCCTTCATCGCGTTGTCAATCTCTCTGCGTCCGCCAGTACCTGTCATCAACGTAATGGTCATGTTGCCACTGTCGGACTGTCCGAATAATGCATCACCCACTTTGTTGCTCAGGGTATTGTAGGTTAAACGTGAATACGTTCCTTTGTTACCAATCTGCTCAAGTAAGCCAGAGCCACGAGGGATAACCTTACCAGTGTACAGGTCTTTCAATGGGATAGTACCATCGGCCAGCCTGTTGTACCTGCTGTACCAGTAGTAGTGCTCGCAATCTTCCAACCAGCGTTTCTCAAACTGCCACATTGCAAAGTCTAACCAGAAGTTGGTTTCGCCTTTATCTGTCTGTGCAGTAATACGCATTACTTTCTGAGCGGCATTACCTGCCCAGCTCATACCGGTACGCATGAAGCCCATTTGGTTCTTGAATGAACCTGGCATAGCCATGCTTGACTCAGTAGTACGAGACTCTGATTCAGCAACAGCTGTGTTGATGGCTATCCATTTCACACCCTGAGCCAATTGGTCTGTAGGGCAGAAATCTTTCGGGCCGGCAGGATCTAACTGCACCTTGTACTTAAAGCCACCGGTTGGGTTTGGTTCGGGATCGTCCAATACATACGCTTGGATACCTCTTTCACTTTCAATGGTGAAAAAGCGTTTGATCCAGTTGTCGCCAAGGATGATGTAGAACGGTTGGTGGGCAATACCCGGCTTATCACCGGATACATACAAAGAATCGTATGTGATACTCACTTTGTTGTCACGACCCATTACAGGGTACGTATATTGTACATCGTCCAGCTCAACAGCTGCTTTGCCATTACCGTAGCCAACTCCACCTACTGTCATAGTAGAAATGGGGAATGACTTATTGTAATCGCCTAAGATGTACGTCAGTTTCTTTGTAAGCTCAGAAGGAGCGCCTTGCCTCTGGTGGTAGAAGTTGGTTTCGTCCAACATCGACTTAGAGTCAAAAATCGTCTCCTGAACCTGATACTTCATGGCCGGGAATAATTGGTTTGACATAGGGTTTTAGGTTTTAGGTTATCGGATTCATGTTGGCGTTTAACCGCTACACTTATATATCACTCAAAGGTACGTACCCAGTTGCTGGTTTAGCGCCAGAACCCGCTTTGGGAGCCGCCCCTAAGGCCTTGTTTACCCTCAGTTTCAGACCCTGTACAGCTTTCGTCCCTGCTCTCTTTTCCACTAAGGAGGCCAGATCACCTTTTATATACTTAAAGTACAAAGCTTCCAGTACATTTTTGGAATCATCACCTATTTCCAGTACTGAATAGAACTTGCCACCTTCATGACGAAGTGAGTTGTTTACAAACTCTTTGAACCCTGCTTTCCTGGCATCGGGTACAATGAACTTAAGGCCACCTTCATCTACTGCTTTACTCAAAGATGTGGTTACAACTGCACACATATTATTGAACTCTTCTAAGTCGGCAGCAGAATCTGCTTCCATATCAGCAAGCTGCTGTTCCTGTGATGTACGTATGCTGTTGTAAGCACCATCAGCTTTAGCCTTCAGGGTGTTCTCTTTGATGGCCTTGGCGAGCATAGCATCAGCTACATCCTCATCCACACCTTTAGTGGTAAGTGAATTCTTGTACACTTGAGACTGCAGCTCTACGCTGGCCTCAAATGCTGCCTGGTCAGGAAGGGATAATGTCTTGGCTTCAAAGAAAGATACGTCATCACCACCGGCCTGACGGTGAAGCATGTATGCATACCCGCGTGGGTCTTGTGCTTTTAGGTGCTCTACCCACTTGTTCACTTCATCCATCCGTATAACCGCATCACGAAGGGCTACACCTTCCGGGCTTATCGGGTCAACGTCTGCAGGGTATTCTACATTTACTGACTCCCCTGTAAGGGCATCAACTGCAGCAAAGAATGCATCAGGAGATGCTGCTTCAGCTGCTGCTTCATCTTCAGCTATCTGCTCTGGCGTTCTTGTGTCCGGTTCATCGTCCTCTGCAGCAGCAGCTGCTACCTCTGCTGCAAGTTGATCAGCTGCAAGCTTGTCTTCAGCTTCCTGAGCTGCAAGTTGTGTAGCCGCTTCGAGGTCACCAGGCTTAGGCTCTCCATTTCCTGGTACAATTGGTGGTGGTACTATCACCACGGGTGCAGGAATATTCGGAGCATCGGGGTTAAACAGCTCCTCCAGTGTTGGTGGTAAGGCTGCCGGTGTATCTACTGGTGCTGGGTCTCTGTACAAAATAGTTGTGATCTTCATATAAAGGGTTTAGGGTTTACTTGGTTTGGGTCTCGCCGCTCTCTTGGCTGCGATAGTCTTGGTGATGTTATCTCTGCGGCTCTGTACCTCTTTGAGGTCTATCTCTTTGTTCTTAAGTGCGGTCTTGTTGGCGTCAGCAGTTGCTGCTTGTAACCTGTTGGCATTCGCCTGTTGGGTACCTGCCTCGAACTTATCCCGATCGAGTCTGTGCTTCTCCACTTCCATGATGTCCGGTACTCCGTTGGCGTTGCTGTCCCCATCTTTGAATGTCAGGGTATTGAACTCTCCTTTTATCATCTCAAGATCTTCTTTACGGTCATACTCTTTTTCCATGGACTCATCCTTAAGCAGGGTATTGAACTTAGCAAAACGCTCAGCACGCTCATCTGCAGCTTTAGCTGCTTCCTCAGCGTTGGCAGCTGTACGCTCATCAACCTGGGCCTGGATAGCTTCAATCTCTTTCAGCTTGGTTTCCATCTCAGCGATACTGTTACCTTTGATGATAGCGGCAATGGTGGACGGCTTAACCTGGTTCTGCAGCATGGCAGTGATAGTGCCCTCCATCTTATTCTTGGATGTGATAGCCTCGGAGGATGACTCCATGAATATGCCCAGCTCTGCATTACAGTAAGTGTTAGGGTCAATGTTCATCACCTCGTTCCCGTATACGTCATCATTGTACATAGCCTTTACACCATTGACGTTGACGAACTTGGAGAAGTCTATGATACCCTGCATTTCTTTCTCGGTGAATTCCTCGAACAAGTTGAAGATCATGTCAGTGATAACCGTGCTCTGAAAGGTGGCCCTCTCAGTAACCCCTACCGCATCTGAGGCGTAGGTCTGTCCCTTCCGCTGCCGGTTAACGCCAATAACGTCATCCCACTCTTGTTTGTAGTGATTTTGCAAGTCTATCAATTGCTTGATGTTGTCGAACAGGCTCATGTCAAGTACTGAGTACTGGTTCCAGCTCTTGTCCACTCCTATCTGGTTACGGTTTAGTAATCCATAGCCCAGGGCCTCGGCGTAGTAGAAGAACTTCTCTTCATCCCAATCACCGTCTTTAGGAATAGCAGACTGGTCTATGAGTAGTATCTTACCTTTTGACTTGGCGATGGTCAGCTCAAGTGTGCGGGTAACTATGATGTACATGATCTGAAAGGGTATCCCTATCTCCAGTACTGATATGTTGTCTGCGTGTGTGTTTGAGTACATCCGGCTGTTATACGGCATCTTGCAGGCAGAGAAGTTGTTCATCTCATTTCGCTGTACCTCGATAGGCTGCATGCGGAAGTACTTGTCAGCTCCTACTCTCCAGGTCTCATAGATCTCGTTTGGCCACATAACCTCTGTCCACTCTCCCATTGTCTTATCAACTGGGTAGTCTTCATCCACTTCTATCTCTTCCTCCTCTCCGGTGTCGACGTCAGGTCTGTGCAGGATAACCAGCTTCTTGCGTGCTTTCCACACTACATGCCATACATCTATATACCCACCGGCATCACCGCTAAGCGATGCAGTCAGGTTAGAGTACAAGGAACCACGGTTGCGATAGGCAGCGTTGGTCTCCATGTCCAGAATCTCTTCTTTGGTCAGCTCTTCGTAAAACCTGTCCACTACATCCGACACCAGCATTGGCCGGCGACAAATCTGCCATTCAGCGTCCTCTCCGAAGTCCATGTCCGGGCTCTTTCCACATGCATAGTTCTTCGGGGAAATGTGCTCATAGCAGAAGGTGCCGTGCTCCATACCTTTGTAGGATACCACCTCACCAACGATCAGCCAGTCCTTGAACATCTTCAGGAACTTGCGACGTACATCGTACTCACGAAGTCCACGCCTCAACCATTTCTGACACTGTATCGCAATAGCATCTTTGTAGGTAGCGTGGAATTGCTTTTGTATCTGTTCGGGTAAAGGAGCAGGTTTCGGTTCACCACCGTTCGCTTCCAGCTCGGCAGCAGCGGTGGCTGGGTCCATGTGTGCTGCCATTTCCTGCTCAAAGAAACCTTGTACAGCTGAGTGTATCTTGTCATTGAGTGCGTTTGTGTAGTTGTTGTAGCCACCCTCCCCGAGGTTGTTTACCGTGTACAGGAATGGCCGCCTTGGGTATTCTGCCATCAGCAGATCCAGGCTTGTACGTAATATGGTCACCGGGCGTATCTTGGCCGGAAAGGACTTGTGTTGAGACTTCTTCGCTGACAGCGGGTCAGTTACATGGTCAAACCACTTCAGTGGGAATTTGTTATTGTATACTCCGTAAAGCATATCGTAGTCTGGTCTTGAGCCGTTGCTCTCGTCAAAGCCGGAACCTCCAATGTAGTAATTGGCGTTGTCTTTGAACCATTGCTTTTTCTTAGCTATCTTTTCACCCCAGCTTAGGGTCTGTAGTGGTTTGCTGCTTATGTTAGTTTCCATAGTGTTTTATAGGTATTACGTTGGATTCAAAGGTCGAGCTTCCAAGGCGGCATCTAAGTGCTACCGTTATGGTTTCATACTATGGAGTTACCGTCCTTTTTCTTAGCCTCTCTTCTGGGCTTCTGGGGCTTACGATCAGACAGATTGGATACTAACCCGAAGGTCTCTTCGTTCTCGCGCTCTGCACGGAGCATGGCTTCCAGTTTGTGGTCGATCTTCTTCTTAGGTTGTTTCATGGCTAATAGCTTGAGGTTGTACCGGAAGACTCAGCGCCTGCTCCACCGAATAGCGTACGGCCATCGTTGAACAGGTTCTTGCCTTCCCGGCGTGTTGTGATATTTCGGATTACGTTGTTTTTGAGTGTGTACATGCCCACGATCATAGCAGATACCCGGTCAGCGTTACCTGAGCCGAACTTCCTCATTTCCCTGAGCAGGCCGAGGTCGTATATCTTGTGGATGTTCAGTATCTGTCCGCCCTTCTCTGTTACTCCTCTTGGCTCCATGTGCCAGTCTTCCATGTAGGTGATACCACCTGCCTTACGGTCAGTGGTCATGTTCATCAGGTACGATCGGTTCTTGGCAGCTGCAGACTGAGAGGTCTCTTTGTGGTGTAGCATCTCCGGCTCGAAGTCGATTTTGTGCAGGTACTTGTTAATCTTGGCCCAGTCAACCACGCCCTGGCCACCACCGGCTATCTCACCTTGTACATTACAATTGTAGTAGTCGGACAACATGAACAGGTTCTCGTAGCACCTGGCAAGCTTGGTTGGTCTTCCCACAAACGATGCTACCGGTAACCCGGCAAAGGATGGGTCAATGTTATTGTCGAGCTTAAGTACATAGATGGCGAACAGTGAAGTCTTGTCGTCGGCCTCTTCCTTATAGTACGGGTCAAACACAATTTGATAGATACCTTGTGGTACCTTCCCACCTATGTCCAGGTACGGTCTCTCGAATATGGTGATACATCCGGATAGGTCAGCTGAGTTCTTATGCGGGTAATCCAGTATAGGTTTGGCGTCCTCCTGCTTCTGTAACAAGAACTCTACACCACCCAATGAATCTACACTTTCGGAGTTCCTCACCATCTGCCCGTACCTGATCATTGACTGTATGGCTTTGTTGGTAAGTACCCGACGAATTTGTGCATCAATCTCTGCTATGTTGAATGTGGTATTGGTTAGCCTCTGCAGGGCCTCAGAAGGGTTTCTGGGATACTCCGCCTTTCTGGCATCCAATGACTTCGGATCTTTTGAGGCCTTCTTCTTAGCCCGCTCAGCATCGTCTGATGCAATCGCAGTTATGGAGTCGACGTTACCATCCTTATCAATGTGTGCGTTGTTGGCTCTGAAGCACGGTACAAAGTAACCGCACTCGGTTCCCTGAGCACCACTCTCCCAGATGTTGGGAAACTTCAGCATGTCCCAGGCTTCCGGGTTGTTGAATATGTCATCCAGCCCTTCTATGGATGGGCCTTCCTCACCACCGGTACCAAACACTGATGCCTGGCCTACATAGAAGTCACCATCTTTTAGTGAGCCCAGTGAGATCTCGAGCGCTTTCTTGAGGTTGGGGAATGAACCCGCTTCCTCAAAGGTGATCTTCTTACCACGCTTACCCCTTGTCTTGTTAGGGTTGTCCACGGTAACTCCCATCACCTCACTCATTTTACCACGCTCTTCACCGAACTCATCGAGGTAGGACGCCCGGTTATGCATGAGGGTGTTCTTCTTCTGGCGATTCTGCTTCCATCTGGGGATGTACTGGTTGATGTGATCCATCATAGGCTGTACCTTATTCAGGATACCATCCTTTGTCAGGAACTCCTCCATAGCAGCGAAGTAGTAGGACTTGGAGCCGGGTATGAAGTTGTAGTTGTAGACTCCGTCCCACGCTTCCTTGTACGAGAAACCAGCACCACGAGTCTTGAGGCAGCAGATGTGCCTGCCACCTGGTGACTTAATACCCATGAACTCTCCGCCATTCCACGCAATGTGCTTGAACCGGAACCACTCATAGTCGATCTCCCAGAACCTCGGGAAGTCCATGATCTTGTCAGCTGTACGCTTACCCACCTTACCACTTACACCTCTGGCCTCTTCGTACGCAGCCAGAGCAATAGCATCTGGTACTTTATAGATTGGCGCAAAGTTCAGATAGCCGTAGTACCGGCCAGGTATCCACAGGTCACCGCACTTGAAGCCATCACGGCACCGGGTTTCCTGCATCGTCCAATACTCTACGTACTCACGGCTACCTCTTGGCGCCTTGGTGTAGGTACCGCCATTGCGACGGAAGTCGTTAGCCGCTTCGGAGAATTGATGTGTGTTTACCAGGTTGTGGAATCCCATTAGAATATTGTTTTCTCGGTGGATAGTTCAAATGCGTAGTGCGTAGATGTGATGGTGGAGGCTATCAACACGTACATTACCTCGGCAATGGTTACGTGTAGAGCGTGTACAATACGAGGCAGCTGGTCTATGTCGGTCTTTAGGTACACAGTGTCACCGAAGTCATGCTCGTTGTCTACTAACATCACAGTTCCTCGGTAACCTCCGCTCCGGTGTCTAAGTTCATCCAGTTAACGCCACTCCCCTCAGGAGCACCACCTTCTACGAAGGCTGCTTCAGTACCACCGGTGTTCGATGTATCTTCCAACTCACCGTCACCTTTAGTAGCAGTACCACGGATACCACCGGACTTGGTGAGCTCGGCCATTACACGCTTCTCGAATGCGTTGATGTTATCGTACATCTTGTTCAACATAACCACGTTGTTCCCATAATCTTTAGCCGAGTGAAGTAGCTTACCCTGTTTGTCCACCGCTTTGAAGTCGATGTCCTCGAAGTAAGAGTTCAACTCTGCCAAACCTACGTAAACTGACTCGAGTGTACGAAGGGAGCGGGCGGCTTCCCACTGCAGCTTCTTGTACAAAGCAAGAGCAGCTACCATGTACGGTTGCTTGACGTCGTCCTTGTCAAGGCCAGTATACCTCATAGCCTCTTCTTGTTTTGGGCCTGGATCCCATGCGTAGATGGGCGACTTGAAATCTACCAGGAAGTAGATGTACGCAAACCTGCTACGTGCCCACAGCTTGCGCTGGCCACCTTTGTCACCGGTAGAGCCCTTGTCCCTTTTGAGGATGTCGGAGAACTCGGGTATCAGGTACAGCCAGGCACGGTTGAGCTTGACGGTGTAGTCGTTGTCATCTATCTCGAAGAGTTCCATTAGGTTGATCGTTTAAAGTAGTTCATCCCCTTACCCGCATACTTGTAGCATGGGTCGTAGATGTTGAACCCCATCCGGATAAGGTTGTTGGAGGATATTGGGTTGTCGACAGTTGTGTATGTGATTACCACAGTACAGTCCTTCTGGTCAGCAGCTTTTACTCTGGTGGCTATCATACGCCTTTGAAGTCCCTTACCACGGTAGGGTTTGTACACCCAGGCCCGGTTCATCATGCATACTCCTTCTGAGTACCAGCTGCCACAATAGGCTACTATAATGTCGTTGTCCACTATGACCCACCAGTCCCTGTTCTTTCTGAACTCACCTTCACAACCATAGAACATATTAGAGTCAAGTACTTGCAGCCGCCTGTATAGGTCGGGCGCCAGCACTTCACCACAGCTGAAGATCTTACGGAGTCGTAGGTTGCTCATAGGACTTTGGGTTTGATATGAGTTGGTAGATGTGGAAGTGTCTTCCTGTGGTTGATCCACTGTGCCCTCTTTACCTTGACACGGATCTTACCGAAGTACGGAATCATGACGCCGTCGAAAGCGCCCTCTTCCATCGTAGACTTGATGAACTTGCTCAGGATGTCTACACACTCCTCCACCTGCTTTGGGGATGTGTCACACTTGTATGCGACTAATTTGTACAGCCGCTCGTTGGCAACTGTAACTTGCTTGATGGAGGTTTTACTACCAACTGACATAGGATTATTGGATTAGGGTTTAGGATTCATCTTAAAGCGTATGGTTAACATCGCTCCGTGTTTTCTTAGGTATCGCTCACGTTCTGCGGTGGAGCCCTTCCAAACGAGGTAAGGATTCACCTGGTATTCCCCGCGGCACACGTAAGCGATCATGCCGCTGGAGGTAAGTTGTGTAAGTGCGTTGCTGATAGCTTGGTTCCCCACCTTCAGCGACGTGCAGAGTTCTTTACGCCTGCTGGTACTTAAGAAACAGCTGTTCGACTTCCAGTCCACCCACGCTGCCATCTGTGCCAATAGCCTCATGCAGGTCATACTGGTTATGTTGTGCAGCAGGGACAGAGACTGCACGTACATCATGAAGAACTCGTCGGTTGTGGTCTTGATGGTAAACTCCTTAGAGGTAGTCACCATCTCGCCAGTGGCGGTATCAACTACCGTCTCCGTGTTCTTTACCCGTACTTTCTTCTCTATCAGACTCATTGAGTTACAAGGGTTAGGGTAATGAGTCTGGTTACTGAGCTCCTTCTGTACTCTATAGAGTCCGATGCTGTTAGCTTCTTCTCATCCGGAATACTATCTATCAACCTCTGCGTGTTATCTATATGTACTTGCTGCTCAGGCAGTGTAAGGGTAGCCCACCCTCTGAAGTTCTTCCCCTCGAGTTGTGTGTTCCCTATTAACCTGTCGGTCTCGTAGCAGATCTTGGCTATTGTTGCTGTGTCCATGAAGGCAAAACTACACGAGCCCGGTGTAGTTCGTACACGGCCAGATGTAGTGACATACTCCCACCGTGTACTTTCATACCGTGTCCGTGTACTTTCATACTCTGTGGGAGTATGACCGAAATGAGCAAACCCTTACTGGTGGCTCATCGGGCCCAAGGCCCCCTTCTTATCATTTCCTATGGGTAAAGAACACCCCTGTGGACATGTCGGGTACGCGTAGTTGTACACACCCCACCTACATGTAAAGGAAAGTGCAACTTCCTGTACACGATGCCAGGTACATGTAAAGGAAACAGCAGAACCGGGTACCTGTAGAAAAGGCCCCACCCCTCCCGAGATCTGAGAAAGTACCCCACCCCTCTGAAAAGTAGCGCGTGTGTTGTGAGGGTGGGATCACCTCCTGGAGACGCCGCTACCTAAGTAATGCGTTGGAAGTACCCGTACCACTTTGGTGTCGGGCTTGCTTTCCCAGCGTAGAAGAGTGCTCTGAGAATTCTCTCACCACGCTTCGCACTCCTCGTGCACGCTGTCCACAGCACACCACGTCTTGCTCCATCGCTTCCACGTCATCGAACGTGAGCACCTGAGCACAGCACGTCGTGTCGGACACCTTGTACATCAGGAGGAGTGTGACTTCATTCCTTAACCGGCTGCTATCCCTTGTCAGGGCGTGCAGCCACAAACCAAGAGTGGTGACTATATCACCGACGTCGTATGAACACAGCGAAGAACACAGGAAGGAGTATTAAAGGCGCAACTACACCAAGAGAGGTGTACAATGCCTTGATGTCGCAGATTACCACCAAGGACGCTATCGTTCAGTTTGGTGAGTATGCTGACGGCATCAAAATCATGCAGGTTGGCAATGAGTTCGTTCGTGAGAACAACTCTGTGCGCCAATGCCGCACGAACAAGTTCTTACCAACAGCTGCTGACGCCTTGAAAGGTTTCGGTGCAAAGGTATTGAGCTTATCTCTTGAGCAGGCCAAAGCTCAAGCATACAGCATCCGTGACGCACATTGCGTGAACGTGAGCGTGTGGGATGACACCATTGGCAAGAGCCAACTGCTGAAGGGAAGACCTTTCAACGGCAGGGTTGCTGACGCTCCAACGGAGTTCACAACCAAGGACGGCGTTGTTGGCAGCGAAACCCGTTTCAATGACGTGGTGTTGGAAGAGATTGCTTACAAGACCAGCACAGCAAGTGGTGTTGACCTTTGCCTGCCTGATATGGACGCCAATGAGGCTGAGGCTGCTGCTGCATTGCTGAAAGGCGCTGCAACAAGCATCAACGCTGTTATCTAAGACTTGTCAGCCTTCGGGCTCTTGAAGTACAAGTCGACTTCACAAGATGCCTGACGGCAGACCATCACACTTCGGTGCGGCGACAAAAACGCCCGAAGTCCCTGTTGCTCCCCCGTTGGGCATCTTTTATTATTCAGCTTGCTAAAACCCACTCACATGGAAAAAGCATTTCTTGTCACCTTCGGTGGCTCAACATTCGTGCTCGCAACTATACTTGTTGCCAGCACACCCGCTGACTTCGGCACAGCCGCTGCTCAGGTTATGGTCGGGCTGCTGCTCATGGCGTGGGCACTCAGCCTTGTCGGCATGCTCTGCTCGACCGACGGGGCGACCGTGCACTCGACCGACAGTATACGCTCACGCACAAGTTGGGAGGCGGAGACCGGCGACTACGACCACCACGACTGACCTAAGCGTCGGTACATGGAGGATGCTCACGCATCTTCCTGCGAGGAGGTGACTCGGTAGCCAATACGGCTGCGCCCACTGAGAGGTAGCCAGCACGAGTTAGCCAGCTATACGAGAGCAACGTGTGCGAGGACGGCGCGGGGCGCCTGCACCACCTCCGCCTCAAACCACTCTCTCAGCATGGTCATTCTACCACCCAACCCACACACTTACAGCACTATACAGTTCCCAACTCCTCACGGACGTAGCCATCACCACGCATGACATGTCCACAGGATACCGATAACGCACATAATCGTGGCTACATTCGCCGCCGATAACGCACAACTCATTCATTAACCCGGTTAAAGCCCACATTGTAGCACAACACCACTCACACTGGCTCGCTATACCTGTACAGCTTCTGCCACAAACTCTACAACTATGGACAAGAGCATGGACAACATGGAATACCTATTCATGGTACACACATGGGGAGGGTTCTACAACGAAGAGCACCGCAAGATACATGGGGCACAGCCTGGCAACCACTACTTCAGCACTGCTGATGACCGTGACTCCTATGTGCTAAGCCTGAGGGCAATAGAGGACAGGCTCAACGCTCGTGTACTCGTGGTATCACTCAGTGAGGGCTACAACTGTCGTACTCATACCACTCTTCACAGAGTAAGTGAGCTTAGAGGCAAGAGGGTATACAGCACCGATGACATGGGCGCTAACTACCCTTATGGAGCTGCATCATACCACATGGAGAACAAGTGGTATCTCGGGTTCAACGACTACCCGTTCGGTGAGGACATCAACTACACCAAGGTCAAGGTGATACAAGAGTGGATCACTGGCGCATTCGTACCTGAATAACATTAACTAATCATCGAACTATGCCTGGCCAGTCCCTGATGAGGGATAAGGAGACATCCCTGGCCGGGGCATAGCTCACAAACTCACAGACATGAGCTACAACATTGGCGTATGTAAAGAATGCAACTACAAGTATCAGCCTCACGCAAACATGGATACATGCCCAATGTGTGAAGCTCCTTATGACCCACAATGGGCTGAGACTTGGGTAGATGAGCCTGAAAAGCCAATGACCAAGCGTGAGGAACGTAAACTGGCAGAGTGGCTTCATGAGCAATTACAATTCGATTAACTAACCGGCTAACGCCACAAAGCTCTTTGACATGAATCAACCAATAACCGCAATAGCGGTGACCTATGCCCCAAGGGCTGAGAATCGCGAGATAGCAGCACTCATCAACAACCCGCAACTGCTGGGTACACAACGGTATCGCTTGATTGTCAGCAATGCAGGCAACGTAAAGCTTAGCATCATACACCACAGGCGTAAGTGCTGGTACACCAGACATTACCATGTGGAAGTATCCAACGGCATCATGCTTATCTAAACTTACTCACATGAACAAACCAGCAAAATGGCCTCACGCAATGAGACCGGGAACAGACGTGGATGCGATAGCAGATCTGGTAAGGAAAATCAGAGAGCACTCGCATCCTTCACAGGCTCAAGCCACAACACAACAAACTATGGCAACAATCAAATGCCCGAACTGCTTCAAGCACGCATTAACCGTCACAGGTAGCCAAGGCAAATGTCCAGGCTGCAACACTGAGTTCACATTCTTCCCACCACATACGGTGAGGTTCAAAGAAGTACCTGAGCCGGTTGAAGGCCACGAGCAATTACCACATGGTAATGAGCACTGGAACGAGCCGGTTGTAGACCTAACAACTCCGGAAGTACGCAAACGTAGCTACGAAGCAGCGATACTGGAGATGTACAGTGTATTCGTATCAAAGTACCCACAGGACAAGGAGATGCTGCAAAGCATATTCAACGTCACCACTCAACGACGTGGTACAACCTGTAACAACACACAGGAGCAAGGCTGTTAATTACAACACCATTAAACCCACTCACATGCAAGCACTAATTAACGGCCGTGTACAAACGGTAAACGTAATAACCACAACCGGAGACCTGGTGAAGGTGAAGGATGACAGAGGTAATGTACACACCATCTCCCACAAGGAGAACGCTGTGTTCAACCAAAGCATCCGCACTGAAGCACTGGGTAAGAACCGGTTAAACTAATCAACGCACAACCGCTTAAACTAATTGGTACGCCCAAATATAGGCTTGCAGCTCCGTCTTCGGGCACATGAGCGTCGCTCCTTGAGTAAGCGTACCGATCTTATTCCCTACGGGGATCATCACAAATCGCATATATATGAAAGCATCTGTAAATTCATGGCTATCACTACTCGCAATGATACTGATAGCCACAATCATCCTGTTCTCATCTTGCGCTACCAGCGGCTACGGCTGTAAAGGTAACAGCAGGATAATGACCAGGGTAAGGTAAAATCAAGTGCGGAGATTAGTGTCCCTATTCTCCGCATATCTATCACACAACTAAATAATTCAACAATGAAAAAGTATCTATTATTACTAATCTTGACCGTTGCAACCACAGTGTTGTATGGTCAGACAACTTATTACACAACTCGCGTGAGTACAGCAATCCTAAATAAGAAAACAAACACCTGGAAATGGTCTCCCAAAAAAGAAGTCGAGATAAAGATCACCATTGCAGATGACGATATTTACTTTGATAACGAAGCACAAACTCATGTTCATTTAACAAGTGACATGGCTACGTTAACAATTAAAGGTGGTACTCAATACAAATGGTTCGGAATTGACGAGGAAAAAATCCGGTGCTCATTTTCGATTGTATCATGGGACGATGGATCTCCAGTACAATATTATCTATCGTACGCTGATATTAAAGCGTGTTACACTATGGCACCTCCTATTGAATAAATAAACAAATAGTCAGGTGGCGGAATTGGGTCAAGCTATGGTACTTCTTAGCAATACTTAAGCATACAGGTTCGAATCCTGTCCTGACTACTTTTGTAAGGTTATAAGCTTACAAATTGATATAAGAAGTAAAGGTATGGACTGACGCTAACGGTACACTGCTTGGCAATGGCAGGGCCAGAAGTTTTGTCCCGAATATAGGAAGAATTTGGGACGGGAAGGGCGGGGGTTCTCCGTCAGGCATGGCCGATAACGTATGAGTATTGGCGTAGTGCTATCACAAATTAAGGTGGAAGAAGTCAAGCGACATTGGCGGTAACTTACCGTAAGCCGATTAGAGATATTAATCGGCTCACATAAACAACATTTATGTGTGAGTGAGCACCGGAGGAGTAATCCCGAGGTGTACTCACACTCATTTACTTAAACACCACTCATCAAATAGATTTGTGTCATACTATAAACTCTTCTACATTTACATCATCAAACGATTTAGATGTACAAGACAAAAGACAATATGGTCACCCTATTGGCGAAACTCCTGCCTAAGGATTTGCTCATCGTACACCTCGAGGAAGCCCTCGACTTATACAAAGAACTACCCATCGACATCAACTTCCAGAAGGTAGCCATGTGTGCTACACTGGTAGCCATGAAGGAAACCGCAGACGGAGAGCAGGTACACGAACTGCTGGAGCAGCTTGCTTCAGACACCATTCCATTCTTTACAGCGAGCGCCAACTAACGCTCACGAACATACTCAGTACCCGGTAACGGGACTGTCTCAACGCAGCACTCACTATTGGGTGCTGTTGTCGTTACCACACTTCTTAACAGGGTGAACTATCGTACACGCAGCCGTGTACTTTTGCATCCCACAAACACAAACACATGCAACACGCAACTCTTTATAAGCGCAGTAAAACTGGCGCAATA
>Ga0208975_1000037_pt1 | contig 73657 bp, 61 predicted proteins | sample GreLakmeER78MSRF_FD_187700 | JGI IMG/M metagenome (GOLD analysis project Ga0208975, IMG submission 187700) | Freshwater lentic microbial communities from great Laurentian Lakes, MI, USA - Great Lakes metaG ER78MSRF (SPAdes) | ecosystem: Environmental > Aquatic > Freshwater > Lake | place: Great...
GTTAGACGAAGTTCCATCATTTTTAGGAACTTCGCAAACGAAAGAAATCCTGAACGTTAGAGCAAAAGGGCTAAGGCAGACCGAAGGTCTATTGGAATGTGGAATTTTGCTCTAACGATTTGCAGCTACAAGAAGTTGGCGATTTCGAAGCACAAAATTGTCTGTCACCACTGAACGTGATACGAAACACAAAGCTTCATTTAACCACTGAACCGCCAATTTCTTGTAGGTGCTGTTATACACAGTGCAATTTCGACTCATTGCTTAATAAATGGTGCGTTAAACATTCTGCCATTTTTTGAAATGAAGTTAATTATGTAGTAACCACTCGTAAATCCTGATACGTCAACTACATATTCTCCATTTTTAGATGCAGAAAAGGGTATATTGTATTTTCTACCCATCGCATCAACAATATTTAGCTTATCTAATATCTCTGAAGAATTTACATGTTTAATGATAATTTTTTCTGAAGCTGGATTCGGGTAAACTAAAATTGATTGTGAAGTCAATTCGTTGATTCCTACCGTTGAAATAAAATGTGCTTTGAAAGATATGCTATTTGTTTGAAGCGTGTCCAAAAAGACGGAATTTAAGGTGTCTGCAATCAATCCATTTGCCTCCCAATGAGAAAATTGATAACCCGGCATTGCTTCTGCTTCTATTTTTATAGGAACTCCATCGAAGTAAATACCGCTCCAGGGATATGAATTGGGAGTAATTGTGCTGATGTTGATTTTCCCGGCATTTGCAGGATAAACATCCAAGCTGACTTCGACTTGTTGCGGTAAAACAAATTCGCTTTGAATGTGATTTCTAACTTGTTCTGTGCGGCAGGACAATTCACTTTGATATAATAAATGATATTGATTAAAATCGTTCATCTGGCCTGCTACATTGAGCGAATCGCCCCATCTGTAATATTCGTTTGCCATTTCGAAAACGGTTTGATTGTACATTGAATTATCTATTGCTAGTAATCTCGAAGGTAAATACAACGTATTCATTTGATCAGCAAATCGATTAATAAAGTAATTTCGGAAGCGATCGTTTTGAATGCCTCTTAACCAAATATTCAAATGTGGATTATTGGGATCAGCCTGAAAAAGTTGCGATAGAAAATTATGATTGCAATTTACAATCCATGGTTGGTCGTTGGGTTGTAACCCATATTCTAAATCATTAAGAATATAACGCCAACGGTAGTTTGTTGCATCTGATCGGTATAGTTTTAAATTGTTGTAATTAAATGCCCAATCCACATTGTCAATCCACATTTCGGCAATAATGTAGTCGTTGTAGTACTTCATATCAAAATATTGATCGGCTTGATTCCAATAATTGGTATCGGTTGGATTAAGTTGCAATAAACTATCATATGAATCGTAGAATGATTGAACGGAGCCTTCAATTGCACGAAGGTTGAATCCATATTGGGAAGAGGAAGTTAGTATTTCGATGGCATCGGGGTCTGCATTTTCGGAAAGTTCGAACATCTCAGAGTTCGTTTTTTCTCTTACTTCATACAGCCCCCAGTAATTCCCATTGATATATACTGAAGCAGGTCTCCATGCTGAATAATAGTTATTGCTTCCATCCGCCATCATTTTACAACTTGCAGCATCTTTATAGGGTAAGGTCAAATAATTGTTACTTCCATTTCTGAGGTAAAAGTCACCATACTCAAAACGGTTTGGACGGTCCGGTATTACATTGTGCATAATGGGACCATCGCCCAACACGCCATGATCAAAATTGATACGAAATGCTCTTTGTGGACGTGAACGTGCTGACCACCCTCCATCCATCATAATTCCAGCCCCTCCGGAATGGATTAGATTATGGTTTGCCGTTGAGTCAAAATATTCAACATATGCAGGTTTTAATAAATCCAAACTAGGATTATCGAACATTCCGTTAGGGCCATACAAATTAGATGTGTCTGTAATGACAGAAATAATTGGGGTAATATGATTCAGGTTAAACAAATAACTGGCTGTTGATGTAGTGCTTGGTAGATAACCATTGATAAAGGCTCTTGCTCGTAAAACTGTTGTTTGTGATATTGGAATAGCCGTCCCATTCCATAAACTGGAAGTTGTGTCAGGATCGGTTCCGTCAAGCGTATAAAAGACATTCGCACTGGGCGAATTAGGGTCCGTGATACTAACAGAGAAACCGGACGTGTATACGCCTCCACCTATTGAAAACAAAGGAGCAATGGCATAATTTGTAAAAGGAGTTGAAAAATTGTTTGTTGCGCCTGGTGTTGGAGTCCCAAATTTTTGAATGTTTGGAGCCGAATCAGGAAAAGATCCAATACTCACACCAACTCCTTGCCCACAATTTACGTTCAAAGAACTAACTAAAACGTTCGATGGATTATATAGTTTTATTGTCTCACCATTGGAACTTATTTTGAAATTAGTGTGGTTTCTAACTCCAGTTGGGGGAATAAAGTTCGTTTGTAATGAATTGATTCCAGTATTTGCTAGACTTAACTCAAACAACTGGAAATTTGTTGGACAAGTTGCGATTACATCAAACGCAAGCGAATCTATGTTTCCAGCTGAAAGGCCAGCTGATATCAATTCACTTGCCGTGTAAAGGTATTGTTGGCGAGTACCTTCGTACCAGTTGCTGTAAGCCGAAGGATAGTCGTAGTATCCATTTTGTAAGGTGCCCGAGCCTACATTGATCGAGTTAAAGCGAATATTGGGGCGCTGCTGGGCATTGCTTCCACCGCTGAATCCGCATGCGGAACCTGGGTAATTCAATGCAATTGTAGCCGAATTATAGATTGTGGAACTTTGGGAATGAATGGAATTGCATTGGTAAAACGGGTTGTAGGTGCAAAGATTCAAAACAATATTTGATACGCCGTCCCAATAGAACGGAGTCGTAAAATGATGGGTGTTCCAACCTGTTTGTGGTGTAAATGTGCTATCTGTTAAAACATTTGTAAATTGAGATGATGCGAATCTGTCTTTTCCGCTACAAAAAACTATTATGTACTCATTGGGCTGAATAATTTGATGCGGAAATGACCATTCACCTGGGTTTGAATTGTCGCTGAGACTGTAGTTGTAAAGATCTATCGGAGTTGGCCCTGCATTGTAAATTTCAATCCAATCTTCATAATCGCCATCTTCATCCAAAATGGTGGGGTAATTTTTATTGCTTCCTTCATTTATTACTAGTTGAGCATTAGTTTGCACAAAAAGTAAATTAAAAAACACCACTAAGAGTATTTGTTTAAGGTGCATTTTTCTCTATTTTAAAATATTCTTAATTTTGTTTTCTCTTTTGTTAAGGTGTAGCACTACCTGCCTTGTTTGCATTGTGTATAACTTGTTTATTGTCGCTATAATTTTCTTCAATCCTCCCAATAGGCTAGGGTTTGTGGCTACATTATCCCCCAAATTATAGCGCATTGTATTTGCTGTTATATGGTAAATATAGTCCAATTTAAGTTTTCCACTGTTAAAATTTAAATTTAATATTCATAAAATACTTTCCATTACCCATAAATTTCAAAATAATCCTTCGGCCCAGTTTCTGAAAAATCAATCTCAACATCTATTGCCCGATTAAGAACAGTTATTACTTTAGCTATATCCAATCCAATAGGGAAGTCATTCGATTGAGTACCTGCTTCAACTAATTATTTTGTTGATATTTCCTTTAATGTTTCAAGGAATTTTAATTCTTCATTGTATTGATTTGTTTTCATCGTATTTACATTTTAGTAAGACCTATGGTTTTGTCACTTTGAGTCACTGTAAGCCTAAAAGCACTAGTAAAGTAGAAGAGGGGGAGCCTAAAAAAACAATTATTCAAACCCATCAAGAACACTATTTCCTCAATTCCTTATTTTGTGTGCAAATTGTGTGCAAATGAAAAAGGGTTCCAAACGCATATCGTCTGAAACCCTTGTCATTAAGTCGGGGTGGCCAGACTCGAACTGACGACCCTCTGCTCCCAAAGCAGATGCGCTACCAACTGCGCTACACCCCGATTTTAACTATTATCTAGCTAAACATTTAAAGAACTTTCACCCAACATTTATTTGGTCTCGCAGCCTTAGCATTTTTAGCGCTGTAAGTGCTGCTTCAACCCCTTTGTTTCCGTGAATACCACCCGCGCGGTCAATTGCTTGTTGGGCGGTATTTGTTGTTAGGACGGCAAAGATAATAGGTTTACTTAAACTGATGTTTAATTCTGTAATTCCGTATGTAACTCCCTGACAGATATACTCAAAATGTGGAGTTTCCCCTTTTATTACACATCCAATGCAGATTACAGCATCAATATTTTCTTGTGTTCCTGCCCATTCCGCTCCTAAACTCAATTCAAATGCTCCTGGTACATTGTGTATTTCAATATCGGTATGCGCTACGTCGTGCTTTTTTAAAGTAGCAGTTGCGCCCTCCAACATTGCAAAAGTTATTTTTGAATTCCATTCAGCTACAACAATTGCAATGCGCTTTCCCTTTCCCGATAAATTTATATCAGCGTTATTGGAGGATTCATTATTTAATTCAGTAGACATTCGGATTATTAATAAAATTCCTGTTCCGTAGACTACAGAACAGGAATAAATAAATGTTGTTTTATTTTACTGTTCCGCCGACTCTTACTATGAATTTATCTATTTGAGTAGCTTCCTGCGATTCGGGGAAATCTGTTTTAATTTGTTCGTAAGCTTTCAAAGCATCTTCTTTCTGGCCTTTATCTTCGTACGCCAAGCCAACTTTCTTTAAGTAAATTGGTGAAGAAAATTTGTTTGCGTTTTCTTTTGCTGCTTTTTTATAATATTCAATAGCTTCCTCTACTTCTCCTTTTTCCATGTGTGCATCACCAATTAATCCAAAAGCCATTGAGCTCAGGAATTGGTCATTTGAGCTAAAACTCTCCAACGCTTCAATTGATTTATCGTATTGACCAGTTCTGAGGTAGCTGATTCCTAAATAATATTTAGCTAGATTTCCAGATGCGGTCATTCCGTAATCTTCTACAATGCTTATAAAACCTGCAGTATCTTCTCCATTTCCATTGATAGCCAATTGAAAAGAATCTTTTGCGAAGTACATTTCAGCTTTATACATTTTTGCAGCAGCTTCTTGGGAGCGAGGTTCAAGATAAAATTTAGACCATCCAAAATATATACCAGCTAGTAGTACTATTCCACCCACAATGATCAATAAACTCTTGCGGTTATTTTCAATGTACGATTCGGTTTTACCAAATGCACCTTCAATATCTAGTATTGGTTGATTTTTTGATTCGTTTGACATGGTTCTCTTCAGTAGATTTGCTGAATAATAGGGCGCAAAAATAATCTTTTTTTTCACTAATGCAGTTATTGATGTGTTTTTTGACAAATTTGTACCCATTATACCTTGTACTATGCACTTAAAAAGGCTGACTTTACTGCATTTCCGTAATTATGAAGAGGCCGGAATTGATTTTTCGGAGCGAATTAATTGCTTTACTGGGCTTAATGGTTCTGGCAAAACAAACCTCTTGGATGCCATTCATTACCTGGCACTTTGCAAAAGCTTTCTAAATCCATTGGATAGTCAGAATATTCGCTATGACGAGCCCTTCTTTTTGATTCAAGGTGTTTTTGACAATGGGGCCAGCACAGAGGATAATATTCTTTGTTCTCTCAAGCGAGGTCAGCGCAAAGTATTTAAAAAAAATAACAGTGAATACGATCGCCTTTCAGATCACATTGGCTTGTGTCCTTTGGTCACAGTTTCCCCAGCCGATGGTGTGTTGGTATTTGGGGGCAGCGAAGAAAGACGCCGATTTATGGATACCGTCATTTCACAGTATAACAAGAAATATTTGGAGGATTTGATCGGATATAACAAAGTACTTTCACAGCGCAATGCTTTGCTAAAAAGGATGGCCGAAACTCAGGTTGCAGATGATGGTACACTTGAGGTATTGGACTTGCAATTGGAACAATATGGTATACCTGTTTTTGTTGCCCGAAAAGCTTTCATAAGAGAATTATTGCCTTTTTTTAATAGTTACTATGAGCAATTAAGTAAAGGAGCTGAAAAGGTGGAACTTATTTATCAATCTAAATTGCAGGATCAATCTTTGTCAAATTTATTAAAACAAGCTCTTCCACGCGAACGTTATTTAGGTTACACCACAGTTGGAATTCATAAGGACGATTTGGAACTTCAAATTAACGGACATTCATTAAAACGGAGTGGTTCGCAGGGTCAACAAAAAACTTTTTTAATTGCATTAAAGCTTGCTGAATATGTTTTTTTAGATCGTGCCGCCGAAAAAAAACCTATGTTGATTCTTGACGATGTGCACGATAAGTTGGATGCTGATCGTGTTTACAGACTTATGGAAATTGTTTGCCAGCCTAATTTTGGTCAATTATTTATTACAGACACAGGGGCTGGCCGTATGAATGATATATTTTCGAAAAAAGGATTGCCTTACAAAATGTTTAGTGTAGTGGGTGGAAAGGTGCTGGAAATGCAATCATAAGTCTTTAAAATTTGTTCTAAGTCTATAAATTCCATGATTATTGCTAAGTATTTTGGATTATAGATACTGATTTTTCTTTTGCTTAACCTAAAATTGCTTAATTTGAATAACTTTGCTATCCAATTTTAAACCAATACATTATGTATAAACATTACTTGATTATTCTAGCCCTATTTTTATCGATGGGTTTTATGGCTTCTGCGCAAATTAAATCGGACAAAGTTCCAGTAGTCTATACAGGACCATCTGCTGATGGTGATGCTAAGCGTGACAAAGGCGATTTGGAAGGAGCAATTGTTTCTTATACTTCTGAAATTAAGAAAATAGAAGTAGAAGTTAATCGTGTCGTTAAGCTCAAAGAAGCTTATAAAAAAATGAGTGAGTTTGATAAAATGAATCAAAATCAAGATGAGGTTAAAAAGAATTACAATTCATGGTCGAAATTGTATTACGGTCGTGCAATAGCGAATATTAAATTATCGAAAAAAGAGGGTGTGCAAGCAGATTTAGATTGTGCAATTGTTTTAGACAATACAATGGCCGACGCTTATTTTCAACGCGCATTATTGGTTAATACAAAGGAGAATAAAGAAAATGCTTGTATTGATATGAGCAGGGCTGCCGCACTTGGAAGTGAAGTAGCGAAGATGGCTTTCGACAATAATTTTTGTTGGACATTAGCGCAGTTACATTTTAAGGATGCCACTTCAAATGTAATGATTCGAAAATTTGATGAAGCAATTGTTGATTTGAATATGGCACTTGCGCTTTGTCCAGACTCTGGTATTTATTATTCGAAACGTGGGCAAGCTTATGAAGGCTTACAGAAAAAAGATAAAGCATTGGAAGACTATTCAAGAGGGATAGAATTTTCTCCTAATAACTTCGAAGCATATTATCGTTTTGGTTTGTATTATTTTAATTTAGATAATTTTGAAAAAGCATTTGATTTCCTTACCAGTTCTATTACTAGAAATCCATTGAACTATGATGCTTATGTATTTCGTGCTCAATGTTGTGAAAGACAAAACAAACAAACGTCTGCCATTTACGATTATGGTCAAGCCATTTCGATCAAACCGAATGATTCTGAAGCTTATTACCGCCGTGCACTTTTGGAACGAGAGATGAAAGAAATAACTAAAATGTGTAACGATTTTGCGCGTGCTGCTCAACTGGGCAATACAGATGCTGCAGAATTTTTAAAAGAATGTGAAAAATAAATAATTTAATTTTCATAAAAAGACCGTCGATTCAGATTTGATTGACGGTCTTTTTATTTTATCATTTTTTAAAAAAGCATTTAAATTTCTTGATCGAGTTGACTGAATTTTTTCTTATTGTTAAAATAGTAAGCTATAATTAATGATTTTTTATAAATACAACTAGTAGCATATTTTTTAATTTCTTTTTTCATTTCTCTTCTCTTTTTCAGTGTTTTCGTTAATTGCTTATAAAAACTCATGTGTGCTCTGAATACCGCCCAGCTGTGTGTAAATTCTCCTGTGAGTAAAAATCGAATACTTGCTATGGAGTCTAAAACCATGCGTAAGCCTATTTTTAACCAGAAGTATCCTGGAGCATGGTTTTTACAAAGCAGAATAAGGTTGTTTCTGAAATTTAAAAAAGTTTTTTGTGGGTTTTTTGTTGTCAATGTTCCACCACCAATGTGATAAATTGTTGAGCTGCCACAATACATTACTTTCCATTCTTTATTGCGTAAGCGCCAACACAAATCGATCTCTTCCATGTGAGCAAAGAAGTCTTCGTCAAAGCCACCAATTTCTTTCCACGCACTTGCACGAACAAATAAACAGGCACCAGTAGCCCAAAAAACTTCTCGTGTATCGTCGTATTGACCCAAATCATTTTCATAGGTGTTAAATATTCTTCCTCGACAAAATGTGAATCCCCATTTATCTATGAATCCTCCTGCAGCACCAGCATATTCAAATTTTTCACGCTCATTATAGGATCGGATTTTCGGTTGACAAGCTGCAATTGTCAGATCATTATCCATTAAAGTTATAATTGGATCCATCCAATTGTCTGTTACTTCAACATCGGAGTTTAATAAAATAAAGTATTCCGCATCCAATTGACTTAACGCTTCATTGTAGCCCTTCGCAAAACCACCATTACTAGCGTTTTTAATTATTTTAATTTGTGGAAAATGATTCGTCATCCATTCAACAGAATCATCTGTAGAACAATTGTCAGCAATAATTATTTCTGAATACGCAGGATTATATGCTACAACTTTAGGAATAAATTGTTCCAAAAATTTTCTTCCGTTCCAATTTAGAATGACGACAGCGGCTTTAATCATATAATTAATGCGGGTCTTTGTACCAGTCGTCAGCTCGCCCGCCAATTTGTGGCTTACCATTTTGTTGATCAAGGCTGCGCGATGAATTATCTCTTTTTACAAGTCTCAATTGCCAATTATCATCCCTTGTTTCGCCACGAGCATCGGAGTGTATCAATTGATAGTTGTTGGTTGCTAAATCAAAATCGGCAAAAATAAATTTCTTGTTCGTTTTTTGCGAATTGTTTGGTTGATTGATAACAGAGATAGATGTGTTCTTGCGAATTGTATAATACTGCCAAATTTCATAAGGATAGGAACTTGGCTCTGCATTGGTCACTACGCGTTGGTCTGGTGGCCCATACTGCAAGTAAACGCGACCACGGTCAGTATCGTATCCTTTACTTATTTGTGTTCCGAATTGTGTATTTACCTTTTTTACCTCAATAGCATAACTGTTCCAAGCATCTTGTGGATTGGATTGGTTACGTGCTAACCAAAAATTATAAAAATATTGCTGCATTAATTTAAGATCACCTGCTTTTATTCGATTCTCGGCAAACTCAATTTCTGAAGTGCTACTTACAGGTCTTAAAGAATTAATATAATCGCTGAGTGTATCTCCATTCTTCATATTTACAACAAATGTATTTTCGGTAGACACAGCTGCCAAGTCATCCATTTTTATATTCACACTTGGATTAAATCGTTCGAATGTAGTTTTACGCATTGAAAGTAAACGGTTACTTGCATTTCGAACTTCTACTACTAAATGAAAATTACCAGAAGGCAAAGAACTAATGTCGAAGGAGAATAAAAGTGGATTTACATTTTCTGGAGTTTGTTTTACAAAAGCACTAAAGCCGCTCATTTTATTTCCATTAATGGCATCTTCTATGTAGTATAAAACAAGAAATTTTTCTTCTTTTTTTAAAACTTTATTCGTGTTATAAATTTCTGCGTAAAAACTTAGGGTAGCAAGATTTGGTGGATAGAAAGAGGACACATATGGAATAAGATCATAACCACTTTTAGTAAGTAAATTTTTGGTTTGCGATTTGTAAAATTTTTCCAATAATTCAACTTGCGAAAGATTTACAGAGTCGGGATCAATATCTACCAGTACTGTTTTTTTAGCGGTAGTGGAACGCTGTGGTTTTTTATTGATATCGGTTACTGTTATTTGTAAACTGTAAAGTCCTGCTGGCAATGGGATTCTTTGTAAATCAAGGAAATTTTGTGCCTTTGTTGAATCTTCTATTTCTGGACTATTCAATGTGTAGCGTTGTGCTGAACGGATTGTATCGTTTGAACTAAAAGTCATTTGCACATCGACCGCTGCGGCATATTTCCCGTTCATTTTCTTACTGTACTTTACGGAATTGCCAATTATTGAAATATAAGTTTCGACATAAGTTTTAGCCGCGGGTGTGCTGAACGTACAGCAGGATAAATTGGCAGTTATTTCTTGCCCTGATGAAAATTTTGTTAAGAAAAAAAGCGCTGTAATTAAAATGAATTTTTTCATGAAAAATATATTAGACTAATTCCTATCCGACTGTTAGCAGAAATTTGACCTAGCGCTAATTCTTAGTTGGCTATAAAGTTACTAAAAACGCAGGAAGCCTCATAATCAGATGTTATTGCGGCACTTTAACTTTTTAACTCTAAATTACCGCAAAATATCCTGTTGATTTACCTTGTCCCTCTCTAGTGATAATTCCTTTAGACACTAAATCCCCTAAAGACTTTTTAACAGTAGGTAACGCTATGTCTAGTTTTTTGGATATCTCTCCAGAGCTACAACCTGGATGATTTTGAATAAAAAACAAAATGCGTTTATCTCGCTGCAAAATTGGCTTTTCTGTTTTATTTTCTTCCAATTTAATCATTAATTGCTCTTGTATGTTTATCAAACAGCTGATGAAAAATCTCAACCAATCTGTTACATTTTCGCCTGGTCTGTTTCGCTGCGTTTGTATGAGCACTTTGTAATACTCCGATTTTCTACTTTCAATTTCATGCTCAAAACTGACATATTGAATCCATGAATAGCCAGTTTTCAAAAGCAATAAACTACCAAGCAATCTGCTTAGTCTTCCATTACCATCTTGGAAAGGATGGATGCTCAAGAACTCATATACAAATAAAGCAGTCTTTACTAAAGGAATTGTTTCTGTGTCTGAATTATACCATTCAAACAAAATCATCATGGCATCTTGTGTTGCAATTCCAGGCTCCGTAGTTCTGAAAACGATTTGCTTAATACCTTCAACCAAATTAGCCTCTACTGCATTGCTTACTTGCTTATAATTACCTCTATGCCAGGCATCTTTTTCGCCATGCTGCATCAATATTTTATGCAAGTTTTTAATTTGAGTTTCTGAAATACCAATAGATTCAAAATTTTCAGCAATCGTATCTAAGGCTTCGAAATAACCAATCACTTCCTGCTGATCTCTTTCTTCTAATTTTGAGATAGATAATTTATCAATCAATACTGCTACTTCATCATCTGTCATCTTCGAACCTTCAATCCTTGTTGATGCACCTACACTTCTCACAGTAGCAATTGATTTCAATTGTTTCAAAATTGCACCTTCACGCTTTTCAATGCTTGTCCAAGAGGCATCAAATCTGTCAATTTTACTGAGTTCGGTCATGAGTTTCATGCCCAAGTCGAGTTTTAATGTATGAATTGCAATGCTCATAAATATCCGTATTTATTCGCAAATATACGAAAATGTATCTGATTTAAACAAAGGATTATATCCGTATTTATCTGTAAATATCCGAATATTGATGCTAAAATACCCAATATTGGCTTTTAGGGAACATAAGAACACATCCTTTCGTTGATCCCGTAACGGGGTGGCTTCAAAGCAAAATGCCTAAACTTCGTTTCCTGTCATTTTTTATTTTATGTCTTATGCGAATAAATTCGCAACGTCTTAAACCAAAAAATGCCATCCCTTAGGGCGGCATTTTTCTTTGGCGGAGAAAGAGGGATTAACTGCGTTGATCCCGTAAGGGGGTGGCTTCAAAGCAAAATGCCTAAACTTCGTTTCCTGTCATTTTTTATTTTATGTCTTATGCGAATAAATTCGCAACGTCTTAAACCAAAAAATGCCATCCCTTAGGGCGGCATTTTTCTTTGGCGGAGAAAGAGGGATTCGAACCCCCGGACCTATTACAGTCAACAGTTTTCAAGACTGCCGCGATCGACCACTCTGCCATTTCTCCGTCGCAAAAGTAATAAAAAGATTCTATCACTCGAGGAAGAATATTTAATACCAATAGTATCAATCAATTGGAATAAAAAATTATTACAGTCAACCGTTTTTTTCAAAGGGACCACCATGTGACAAGGCTGCCGCGATCGACCAACTGCCATTTATTCGCAGTAAATTAATAAAAAGATTCTATCATGGAGGAAGAATATTTAATACCAATAGTATCAATCAATTGGAATAAAAAATTATTACAGTCAACAGTTTTCAAGACTGCCGCGATCGACCAACTGCCATTTATTCGCAGTAAATTAATAAAAAGATTCTATCAGAATATTACTTTCTTTTCTTAGCGCCGCGAATGGCAATTGCAGTGAAAGGATCTTCAGGCCAGGAATGCCTTGGGTAGCGCATCCTCAATTCTTTACGAACTTCTGGATACGTGTTTTGCCAAAAGCTCATTAAGTCTTGCGTTACCTGCACAGGTCGGTAGGCAGGAGAAAGTAAATGCATCATTAATTTTATTTTTCCGTCGCATACCGTTGGTGTTTCCAACATTCCGAATAGTTCTTGTAATCGGACAGCAAGTACAGGAAAATTACCATCTGCATTATATTGGATTCGAATAAATGATCCACTAGGGACAATTATTTTTTCCGGAACGAGTTTTTCTAAACGATGTTGTTGCTCGTATGAAAGTGTAGATGATAAAATAGTAAGTAAGTCTAACTTTTTGAAATCTTCTTTTCTTTTTACTTGTGAAAGATAAGGCGCAAGCCATTCCATTGCGTTGCTTAATAAATATTCGCAATTTACATTCGGCCAGTTTCCTGATTCATTCCATTTTTTTGCGCATTCAATTCTCGCTAACCAATCGGTAACTTCCTCTTTCCAATCGAGTAATTCCATCCCGTTCTTGCGAACGGCATCTATTAAAATTTCAATTTTTTCTTCGTCCGAAATATTTTTAATTGCTTTACTTTCTAGAATTATTTCACCAACTCGTTTTTCTATTTTTGCAATCAACTCACCTTTTTTATCGTCCCATTCAATTGTTTTTTTCTCACTAGCCAAATACGAAATGTCCTTAGGGTTAAGTGGTGCGGCGATATATATTTTCCCATCTTTGGAAGTGCCGCCATCTAAATTTGAAATAGCAAGCCATTTCTCGTTGATTAGAGAATCACCATCTTCCAATTTTGCCATTCTACCATTTGCCAATCGAAAACGACCTTGTGTTTCCATTTTTCCAATTCGTTCAGGATAGGCAGCTGCAATTAGTTTGCCCACTTCTTCGTGATTTGGATTTGAATTTTCTATTTCAGTACCAATCAATTTTCTCCATTGTTGTGCAATGCGTTCAATTCTTTCTAGGCGTTTTTTGTCAGCATTGACAAATTCTTTTCTGCGAAATTTTCTCAGCACTTCAATGCGCAATACTAAGTCTACTCCTGCTTCTTTTGGTAAAGGATCTCTTTCTTCCAGTAAGGCAGCAATATCACAAGCGAGTGAATGCTGTTTTGATTTACGTCCTTCAATTAATAGATGCGCAATTCGTGGATGTGTAGGTAAACGCAACATTTCTTTTCCACGAATTGATATTTTATTTTTTTCTAAAGCACCAAGTTGTTCTAATAATTCTTTTGCTTGCATTACTGTTCCTGCAGGTGGAGTTGAAAGCCATGTAAGTGAATTTATTTCTTCTGTTCCCCAATTCGAAAGTTCAAGAACCAAAGGAGCTAAATCCGCATCAAGAATTTCTGCTGAACGATGAGGAACCAAATGATGGTTAAATCCTTCTGTCCACAATCGATAACAAATACCAGGTCCTAATCTTCCTGCACGGCCTGCACGTTGATCCGCTGAATCTTTTGTGACGCGAATTGTTTCAAGTCGAGTAAGTCCTGATCGTGTATCGAATTTTGGTACTCGTGAAAATCCACAATCAACCACAATGTTTACACCTTCAATTGTTAAAGAGGTTTCTGCCAAGGATGTAGCCAATACAATTTTTCTCTCGCCATTTTTAGCAGGAAGTATTGCTTCTTGTTGCAAGTGAATCGGCATATCGCCAAAGAGTGGAAAAATCTTCGCATTTATTTTTTCTCGTTCTAAAATTTCAGCTGTTCTTGCTATTTCTCCCGCTCCCGGAAAAAATGCAAGGATATCGCCGCTATTTTCATTCATCGCTTTCTTGATGACATGCGCCATTTGTAAATGGAGCGGTATTTTTTCATCTGCTCCTTCGTAATTAAATTTTATTGGATGTTGTCTGCCTTTACTGGTAATGATTGGAGCGTTATTTAATACAGAAGAAAGTTTTTCACCATCAATTGTTGCCGACATAATTAATATTCTCAAGTCGGGACGAAGAATAGTTTGAATTTCTCGTATTAAGGCAAGGGCAAGATCGGCATGTAAGCTACGTTCATGAAATTCATCAAAAATTATTAAACCAATATTTTCTAATGCACCGTCTTCTTGCAACATGCGCGTGAGAATTCCTTCTGTTAGAATTTCTAATCGTGTTGATTTGGATATTTTATTTTCAAAACGTATTTTATATCCTACCGTTTCTCCAACTTCTTCATTTAATTGAAATGCAAGTCGTGATGCAACCGTTTTTGCTGCAAGACGACGTGGCTCTAAGAGGATGATTTTTTTTCCTACTAACCATGGTTCATTTAGTAATTGGAGTGGGAGGTAAGTGCTTTTTCCTGCACCTGGAGCTGCTTGTAAAATAAGTGTATTATGTTCAGCTAATCCTTTTTTGAGATCGGGAATGATTTCTATAATTGGAAGGACCGTTAACATTGGCCACAAATGTAGCTACAGAATTCATTTTTATTATTTTTACTTTTTATCTTTAATTTTTCGAAAATTTAGCGTTTAATTATTTTTTTGTAAATTGTGGTATGGGAAAAAGAATACTTAACTTATCTTTAATCTTTATTTTCCTTCAGCAAGTTGGATGCGAAGGTCAAATACCAAAGATGAGCCGAGCCGATTCTACTTCAATTCGATATGTTGCACTTGGCGATTCTTATACAATTTGTGAAGGTGCTAATGAAGCTGAATCATGGCCTGTTAATTTAAGCGCCCATTGTATTTCCAATCAAATTTCTGTTTCTTTAATTGCAAATCCTTCTCGAACGGGCTGGACAAGTCAGCAGTTAATTGAAATGGAGTTGCCTGTTTTCGATCGATCGGATGCTGATGTAGTTACGTTGTTAATTGGAGTAAATGATTGGGTACAGGGCGTAACGGCAGCAATGTTTCATGAAAATTTAAACTTTATTTTGGACTATTTGCAAACGAAACTCATTAAGAAGGGAAATATTTTGCTCATTACAATTCCTGATTTTGGTGTAACTGCAAATGGGAAATTGTATTCAGGTGGAAGAGATATTTCCAAAGGGATTACTGAATTCAATGAAGTGATTAAAACAGAAGCAGCAAAAAGAAATTTGCCAATTGTTGATATTTTTGAGTTATCCAAGAATATGGGAGTTGATGAATCGTTGGTAGCTGCAGATGGACTACATCCTTCTGCAAAAGAATATGCAGCATGGGAGAAAATAATTTTCCCTGTTTTTTTTAAAATGATTAATGTAAAATGATTGAAATACGTCGTTACGATTTACAACCCTTAGAAGATGATTACCGTCAGTTGACTGCATTGGGAAATCTTGATGCTGTTGCAAGAATAAAAGTTTTATTTGCTACTGTGCGTTATGAATTGCGAATGGATGCTGAAGTAATTTTTGAATATCGCGATGGTTTGGATGAGCCAATGGTGATGAGAATTTTGAAATCTGAAAAAGATTTGGATCGTTGGGTGGAGTCGAGATTTATTCGTTTAGGGGAATTTACTAATTAGTGTCTCTCTATAATTTCGAAAGTCTGAACTATAATGTTCGAGTTCGAGGCTTTCGTTCCGCCAGCTGTTGGATGAAAATCAAGATTTTACATTTGTAAATGAAGGTTTTTAAAACTATAATAACGAAGCCCCGTTGAAACGAAACACGAATACCTTTAAAAATAGTATTTTAGGAGTAAATCGCACATTATAGACAGAACTAATTAGCTATGTGTGGTGTATGACAAGCATGGCGAGCGCCTTGGCTCTAAATGTTTTGTGTTGCAATAGATTTCTAATTGGCCTTTGCTTTGTTAAAAATAGAATTTTCGTTCTTGATTTTCAATAAATCAATTATCTTTGTTTTATATAAAAATGTCTTAATAACATTATTTTTTATTCGAGTAGTCCTAATTTTTTAACCAAATTCTAAAAAAATGAAAAAGCAATTACTATTTATTTTAAGCATTATTCTAATTGGTACTTCTTTAATGGCGCAGTCATCTCCTGCAAAAGTTTTAATTGAAGAGCATACAGGCGCATGGTGTGGCTATTGCCCAGATGGGCATGTTATTTTAGACCAGTTACTAGCAAATAATCCAACCAATACAATTGGAGTTATGGTGCACAATGGCGATGGAATGGATTTTGGTTATGGAAATTCACTTTCTGCATTTTATGTAACGGGTTTTCCACAAGGAACGATTAACAGACGAAGTGCTGCCATTTCCAGAAACTTATGGGTAAGTACAACTGCGAATATTTTAGCTCAGGGACCTACTTCAGTAACTGTGAGTTTTGATTCTGTTTTGTACAATCCTTCGCTTCGCAAATTAAATGTTTACATGAAGGCATATTTTACTGGAAATGAAGCCGGCGATATTCGCTTCAATGGAATTCTTGTAGAGGATGCCATTACTGGAACTGGCCCAAATTATGATCAATCAAATTATTTTAATACAACTTCTAATCATCCAATGTATGGTTTAGGTAATCCAATAGTTGGTTATGTACATGATAAAGTAGCACGAACATATTTTGGTGGCCCTTTTGGAACACTCAATAGCTTACCGACTACCATTACAGCTGGATCAACATACATCAAGCACTATACTTTTACTGTTCCAGCAACCTATGATGATACAGAACTATCAGTAATTGGCATGGTATCAAGAGTTGCCGGTGCTACTGCAGATGACAGAGAAATTATTAATTCGGAGGTTACCGATGCTATTACTATTATAAATTACGCAGTTGGTATGGAAGAAGATGAGGCAACTTTTAATGCTATTTATCCAAATCCAACGCAGGGAATAGTTAACATTACGCCAGCAGTATCTGGAAAACAGCAATTATCTGTTACCAATATATTGGGAGAATTGGTAATGAGCAAAGAAGTAAATTTAGTTTCAGGATCGCCTTTTTCGATTGATATTACAGCTCAGCCAGTTGGCATTTACTTGTTGAGAATAGGTAATTCCAGCGAGCGAATTATAAAGGAATAAAATTTATGTTTTCAATTTAAAAAGCCCTCTGCTTTTGCGGAGGGCTTTTTAAATTTAGGTTTTCCAAAATACAATTATTAATCCCTAACGCAAAGGACAGAAATTTTCTTGATCATGTAGGGCGGGAAAACGTATAAAAATCATTGTCGAATGATTTTAGTTTTTACGTGCTTGCCTTAGCAACACGAATCCCTACGAAATAAAAAAAATGTTTTTCAGTGATCATGTAGGGATTCGAACCCCAAACCTCCTCATCCGTAGTGAGGTGCTCTATCCAGTTGAGCTACATAACCATTTTTAGTGGTGACAAAGATAATTTATCTTGGCTAATATTGTTGCAAAACATTTTAAAATTACAATGATTTAAAGAAAATAAGGATGTTTTTATTGCAAAATAACGGGTTTTTTAAATTGCTTAATTGTTTTTCTACCAAGTGTTTACTGAATAAATTAAAGCATATAACAATTCAGATTAAGCTTATTAGAAAAAGAACTATTAATACATTAGCCAGCAGCCTGAAAAATGATTGTTGTTAAATTGAATTCCGGGCGCTGGGAATTTTAGAAAACCAATGGTTTCAAAAATAGATTTTAAAATACTAGACTTGGTTTTTACTTTTGTTAAATCAATGTCTAATGATAAATAATACTGTCGGCTTCTTTCAAATGTGATGCTGTTACCTATGGAATTATATAACAGTGGATTGGAATTAGCACCTGTCATTCCATTTGCTCCATAGCCCAAAGCGATATTTACAAATTTTGGAAATTTAGATTGTTTCTTAAGGAAAGAGGCGATATTAAGTGAAATCCAATACGTTTGTCCATTGTAATCTTTCAAAACCTGTTCCTGCCAATTTCTACCTAAAAGAGTTGGTCGGTAGCTTGGATATGGTGTTTTATGAAAACTAAATTTTAATCCTATGCGTTGTTCTTTCCATAAATATTCCTGACTAATTAAAACGCCCACACCAATTACATTAGCTGTTAGGTCAGCTGCTGAAAATCCCCATCCTTCAGAAAAACCATCAAAAACTTCCACAACACCCAAATAGGCAAAGCCAGTAAGTCCACCATACCAGACTGCTTTTTTCTTTGAAACGCCTCCCCATTCTAAAAGTCGTAACCCATATTTGCCGACCGTGTAAGCTGTTATGACGTGGCCACATTTATCCATTTGCATCCATTCCGCATTATCATTAAATGTATGAAAGGAAGTTTGCGGGTAATTTTTGTACCAAAGTTGGTTTAATGCAAGAAGTGTGCTTGTGGCTAAAATAGATTCTGTTGCGCTTACTAATGCAAATCGTTTTTTAGAAAATGTATTGGATGGCTGTAAAAATTTAGTTGGTATAACTTTGTCTGACTTTGCCAATGAAATAGAATCAATTTGCGAGGCACAGCATAAAGAAATTAAGGGGAATACTATTAATAATAGCAATCGTATGCTACGGATAGACTGAATTGAAGATGTGAAAAATAATAAATTGGTAATGGTGACAACGCTGTTCATCTGATATTTTTATTTAAAGCAATTTTGTGAAAATATGAAAAATAATTAATATTTATTCACAAAGATTTCTTTCTTTTCGAATTATACATTTTATGTAAAGGGTGCTTACATTTACAATGATTTATGCAAACCAACAAAACATATTCTGGGAAAATTAGTCTGCTAATTATAGTTGCCGCGTTGGGTTATTTTGTGGACATCTATGATTTACTTTTATTTGGCGTGCTCCGAACAGAATCGCTTTACGATATACTGCACCATCAATACCCAAATCTTTCTCAACAATGCTTGGAACATTTAAATCCGATGTTCGGTTCTCAATTGTTGAACTGGCAAATGGCAGGTATGTTGCTTGGTGGAATTATCTGGGGCATTATTGGCGATAAAAGAGGGCGACTTTCTGTTTTGTTTGGTTCTATTATTCTTTATTCTATTGCAAATATCTTGAATGGTATGGTTACTACAACGGGTGCCTATTCTTTTCTTCGCTTTTTTTCCGGATTCGGTCTTGCCGGAGAATTAGGTGCTGGAATTACCCTTGTGAGTGAATCCATGTCGAAAGAAAAACGTGGCTATGGAACAATGATAGTTGCTACTGTTGGTGTTTTTGGTGCGGTGGTAGCTGGCTATACGGCCGAGGTAGTTGATAATTGGCGTCATTCTTATTACATCGGTGGCGCAATGGGATTTGGCTTGCTATTACTTCGTATTGGTGTTTATGAATCTGGCTTATTTACTGGCATTAAACATGAAAGTGTATCCAGAGGTAATTTCTTTTTGATTTTTAAAAACAGAATTCGATTAAAAAAATATTTAAGTATTATTTTCGTCACTGTGCCTGTATGGTATTTTATCGGAACGCTGGTCTTTTTTGCACCCGAATTTAGTGTAGAACTTGGCTTACCTAAAGGAGCAATTACCGGAGGCAAAGCCATTATGTTTGCTTACATGGGAATAACTTGTGGCGACTTAACATCGGGATTACTATCTCAATTATTGAAAAGCAGAAAAAAAACACTGGGAATATATTTAGTGTGGACAACATTAGCCGTTGCATTGTATTTTTTACTCGGTGGAATTTCAGTGTTTATGTTTTATGCTGTTATTATTTTCGGTGGTGTTGCTACTGGTTATTGGGCAGTTTTTATGAGTACAGCAGCCGAATCGTTTGGAACAAACATCAGGGCTACCGCAACGACTACCGCACCAAATTTTGTTCGTGGCTCAACGATACTTATTTCATTTGTATTGAGCATGGTTACTTTGTGCTTTCATGATAAAATTACGTCAACACTTATTACGGGGGGGATTTTTATCTCTATTGGTTTTGTGGCTTTATACCACTTGCGTGATACCTTTGGTGTGGATTTAGATTATATTGAAAAATGAAACGAAAAACATTAGTTCTTGGTGCTTCAGAAAATCCTGATCGATATAGTAATCGCGCTGTTTTGTCATTGTTACAGCATGAGGAAGAAGTGGTAGCGATTGGTCTGAAAGCAGGTGAAATTAATGGAGTGAAAATCCAAATTGGAACTCCTCCAATTGAAAATGTAGATACCATAACGTTGTACATTGGACCCAAAAATCAACCGGAGTATTACGATTTTATTTTTTCGTTAATGCCGAAACGAATTATATTTAATCCAGGTACAGAAAATCAAACTTTTGAAAAGATGGCCGAGGAAAAAGGAATCGAGGTGCTGAATGCTTGTACCTTGGTGATGTTGTCGATTGGTAATTATTAGCATCGCCCAATCCAATAAATTCTTATTCGGTATAAACACTAATAGTAAAATACATTTTCAGGTAAGGCCAAAAGATTAGAATACCTACAATGACTGAGACGATTGCTGCAATTAATACAGCCCCAGCAGCAATGTCTTTTATTTTTCCAATATCAGGGTGTTGTGCTGGTGAAATAAAGTCTGCTATTAATTCTACGGCAGTATTTAATAACTCAGCAGAAAAAACAAATCCAATACACAAAACAAGTATCATCCATTCTGTAGTTGAGATTTTTAAAATAAAACCAGCTCCTATCACAATTATTGTTGCAACAAGATGGATTTTCAGGTTCAACTCTTTTACAAGCCCAATTTTAATTCCATTAAGCGCATGGTGGATAGAGGCCAAGAACCTTTTTACTAAATCTTTTGTGAAGTATGGTTTCGGTTCATTTTTTCCCATAATTTTTTATGTTATTCGTGGAACATTAAAAAAAAAGAGTTGCTCTTTCGAGTCAACTCCTTTCCACATCACATTGGAATCTTTATACATTATTAAGCATAACAGGCATAACTAACATCAATGTGTCTTCACCATCTTTTCCGTTATTCGAAGGAATAAGAATACCAGCTCTACTTGGTGCTGACATTTCAATCAGGGCCTCGTCGCTGCCAATGTTAGAAAGCATTTCCGCCAAAAATTTCGAGTTAAACCCAATTTCCATATCTTCTCCAACGTAGGAGCAAGTTAAACGCTCATTAGCTTCATTGGAGAAATCAATATCTTCGGCCGAAATATTTAGTTCACTACCTGTTATTTTTAGTCTTACTTGGTGCGTTGTTTTACTAGCATAAATGGATACTCTGCGAATGCTTCCGAGTAGTGCAGCAGCATCAACAGTAAGTTTGTTCGGATTATTTTTTGGAATAACTGCTTCGTAGTTTGGGTATTTGCCATCAATGAGGCGACAAATTAATGTTGATCCAATTGTTCCATCTGGAGCAATACCCCATGAAAAGCGAGAATTGGTAGCATTGTATTCAACGCGTACAATTCCTTCAATTCCACCAAGTATATTTTTTAAAAGATTTAAAGGTTTGCGTGGTAAAATAAACGCTGCATTTCCTTTTGATTTCACATCACTTCGACGGTAACGAACTAATTTGTGTGCATCTGTTGCAACAAATGTTGCACCTTCTGGCGAGAACTGAATAAACACACCAGACATCACAGGACGAAGTTCATCGTTACCAGCAGCAAATAATGTTTTTGAAATTGCGCGATTCAATATAGAAGCATCGATATCGATAGAAGAACCACCATCTACAACAGGTGCTTTGGGAAACTCATTTCCATTCTGACCAGTAATTTTATATTTTCCATAATCAGATAAAATTTCAATAGCAAATAATTTTTCCGATATAGAAAATGTCAATGGCTGTTCAGGAAAAGTTTTGAGTGTGTCTATCAATAGCTTCGCAGGAACTGCAACTATTCCAGCATCTTTCGATTCAATATTTAATTGAGTAGATACTGTTGTTTCCAAATCTGATGCTGATATGGTTAGCGATCCCTTATTTACTTCAAAAAGAAAATTATCAAGAATAGGTAATGTATTGTTAGAATTCAATACGCCACTTAACATTTGAATTTGCTTTAGGAGAGAGGAACTGGATACAATAAATTTCATAGGATTTCGTAAAAATTTGTTTGTTAACGTACAAAATTATTCCTTTTGTTGGTCTTCTTTGATGCTGTATATCTAATTAGTGAACAACTTTTAAACAATTTACCAAAGGTCTTGTTTTCGTTTACTTTCGTGTTTAAAGGTACTTTTTGTATTATTCTTATTTTCTATTGGGAATAGCTCATTTTTAGCGATTAACATAAATGAGGATTATTCTTTTGGTCTTTTGACGGATGTAAAATAGGATGGTGTTTGCAATAACTTTCCAAAAACATAATATTGAACAATTACAAAATCGCCTGTACCACTAATTTGTGCATACATTCTGTCGGGATCAAACGGAGGCGGTTTTGTAGCAGTGGAATCAATTGGGTTTGACCCTTCATTCTTTTTTAAGAATAATTTCAATTCTGTTTTTCGATTTGCTGCATCAGTAACTGTAATAACATGCGCTGGTGCAGAGCGAATTATCGAATCAATCTTTTCCTTTGGTAGCTTATCTGCAAAATTTTCAAATCCGATATTTCCGAAATACGATACAAACTGCTTGACTGCTATTGTGTCGAATGGAATTTTTTTTCCAGCAATTGTTTGCAAACTAAATACATTTTTTCCTGACGACTGAATAATTTTAAACGAATTTTCAATATCGTCTTTGTGCTGAATAGTAATTGTATGTATTTCAGGTACAAAATAGTGAAAGGCAGTTCTGTCTCGCCATTCCGAGGCATTCGTAAAATAACGAGATGTCAAATAGCCATTAAATCCTTTGATTTCCATAACAAATGGTTCCGAGGAATTTACAATTTCATCTACGTCCGAAATATCTGAAAGCAGCATGTATGTTCCCATCATATCTGCAGTTTCATTACCTACATAATATTGTTTAATGAGTTTCGCTCCTGCATAAATTTCGCATTTGGTAGAACCTGTGGCCAATTTTTTGATGACATTTTCTTTTGCATTTAATCCAACAGGTTCTCGCACACTTAAATCGTGAATAGTTACCAAAATATTTTTAATTCCATCTGGCCGCGCATCGTATTTCCCATTTACTTTCCATTTACCGGTCGTTTCACGTGTTAGCGTAACCTGTTTGTTTGCCTTATCGATAAGAAAAATTTTGGTTATTGCACCTGTATCACTTACAGCAAAGTCGCGCAGTGAAGCTCTAATTGAACTTGAACTCTGTCTGCTGATCAACCAAAGCGTCAGTCCCCCAATAAGTATTGCAATAATTAACGTTATTGTATTACGCTTCATTCTTATTCAAATTTAAAATAAAGAAATTTAATTTAAGCACTGTATTTTCTTTTGCGCAGGTAAAAGCTCAGAAAACCAAATCCAATGATGACTAAAATTGGTAAAAGTGTATTTATAATTTGCCATTTTAACCTGTGATCTTTTATTTTTCCTCTATCTAACAATCGTAAAGTTACTACTCGTGAGCGAACATTTAGCAAGCCGTTGTCGTCACATAAATAATTCATACAGTTGAGTAGAAAATTTTTATTTGCGTATTGATTTCTATTCATTCTGTTCATTAAATCATAGCCAAGTGGCAATGGATTTCCTTGGTAAATAGGGTTGCGCGCAACATCTCCATCACCTACGACAATAATTTTTGTTTGCCGGCCTTTATCTTTAAATCCAATCAGTTTGCTGTTTTTGATAGTATCAGGTAAAAATTTATTTTTATAATAAGATTCAAATTGACCTTCCAATAAAATTGCAACAGATTGGTTTGGCTTGTTAAAACTTCTTTGGTCACGCTCCATTTGTGCCATTTGAAGACTAATGCGTACCGGTGTGCGTTGAAATCTTGATTTATCTGATGCTTTTAGAAGAATTGTTTTTTGGATTGCGGCAGTTGTTTCAACAGTGTCAACAGTACTTATAAAATCAAATTTAATACGATCAAGATTTTTAACAATTGGATGCTTTTCTGTTGGTAGAAGTGTAGGTGAGTAGTACCAGTGCATAGGCATAAATTGAGCTGTTGCTCCTTCAATAGGAATGGCTAGATCAGCGCAGTAGATGTCTTCAACCAGCGTTGTATTTATTCTTGCTCCATACCTAAACGTTAGTTCTTCAATACCTGTTGGTCGTGGAAGACCATAGGTAATTCCGCGTAGTGTTAAACTATCCATATTTATGGAAACGGGATCAATCAGAAATAATGCTTTTCCTCCATACATAATAAATTGATCGAGAATAAATAATTCTTGCGGCGTAAAAGTTGAATCTGGTCCGTCAATGATGATTGCGGTATATTTATTGTACAGTTGATCTGATTTTTGCATCGTGTCTCTAAATGCATTTAGATTTCCATTGAATGAAACGTATTCAACGGTATAGTATTCGCGCAAACTTTTTACAAGGTCTGCCAGTTCTAAGGTGTCAGATTCGCCATGGCCAATAGTGATTCCAATTTTCGGTTTGATGTGCATTTGTAATTTACGCATCGCATTTGAAATTTCGTACTCCAAACCTTCTACAGAATGATTCAATTGCACCTCATTTGGTTTTACTGTACTTGAACCCATCAACGGAACCAATACCTCAACACCATGGTAGGAGGCTATTGCCCAAGGGAAAAGTCGCTTCATAACTTGCGATCCGTTATCATCCGTAAAATTTTCCATTTGCGGAATTAAACCCTTTGCAAAAAGTTGTTTCTGAAATTTAGTTTGTTCTTTGACATCTGGATTGCTGTAAGGGTCAATAAATTCATACTGAACTTTATCTCCCGCCACAGCACGAAATTCATCCAGCATAATTTTTGTCTCATCGCGCAATCGTTTGTAGTCACCCGATCCTTGTGGGAATTCTCCATCTAAATACACTTTGAAGTAGACGAGGTCATTTAATTTTGTGAGCATTTCCGCTGTGCTTTCGGAAAGGGTATAGCGCTTTTCAGAGGTGAGGTCAATGCGAGCATTTACATATTGCGAAAGTACATTCACGATAACAATAATCAATAGCCCCAATGCGAGGTTGATTAAATCAGATCGTTTTTTATTTATTGTACTCATGGTAGTATTGCGACTGGTTAACGTTTTTATTTAAGCCTTGCTTGTAATTGATATGTCATTTTTTGGATTGATTATATATATCAACTGTTAAGTCAATCGCCTTTTGCCAGATTTTCAATTCTTTAAATTGATGCATAAATTTTGCTCTTTGTTAATTAATAGTTGGCGTATTACTCAATACTATTTTTGCCATTTACGGCTTTCTAAAACAGTTTTTGTTAGTAGAATAAAAAATGCGTTGAATCCCAGAAAATAAACTACGTCTCTTATATCAATTACTCCACGAGAAAGTGAATTGTAATGTTGGTTAATTCCGAGCGCTTCAATAAATGTATCTGCTTTTCCAAATAATGAAAGAGAACTAATTTGTTCAAATCCAGTGTAACAGAAAAAACACATTGCTAATGAACTAATGAATGCGATAATTTGATTGTCGGTGAGCGAGGAAGAAAAAACACCGATGCACACAAAAGAAGAACCAAGCAATAACAAACCGATATACGAACCCCATGTTCCGCCTGCGTCAATGTTGCCCTGTGGTGTTCCTAATTTGTAAACACTGAAATAATATACAAGTGTTGGAATCAAGGAAAATAAAACAAGCGCAAGTCCTGCTGCGTATTTTGCAATAATAATTTGTAAATCAGTGAGCGGACGAGTAAGTAACAATTCAATCGTACCCGTTTTTTTTTCATCCGCAAATGATCGCATTGTAATAGCTGGAATTAAAAATAGAAATACCCATGGTGCAATTGCAAATAAGGTGTCAATAGTTGCATACCCGTTATCGAGTACATTACTTTCTCCCTTAATTATCCACATAAAAAGACTGATCCCCAGCAAAAAGACGATAATTACGATGTACCCAATAAGGGAATTTAGAAAACTGCGGATTTCTTTAAGAAATAGTGATTTCATAATAAATATACTGCGACGCAAAAATAAGAGTTTAAACGGATTTTTGATTGCTAATGCCAAGAACCTATTAACATCCTTTTGTACATTATTTATCAATTTTTCAAGAAATCGAATTATCGATTGGTACTTAGTTTTGAATTTCAATAAATCTTGCTTCTCCTAACATGTAATTATTACCTTCGCTTTAATTGTTGTAAATTTAGGATCAATTTAGCTCAGATATGCTTGTTTTAAAATTCGGAGGAACTTCGGTTGGCAGTCCCGAACGCATTCAATCACTTACCAAGCTGATCGTTACCGATCGGCCTAAAATTGTTGTCCTTTCCGCTATGTCGGGAACAACAAATAAGTTAATTGAAATAGCAAATCTGCTTTACGCTAAGGAAAATGACGCTGCTCGCGAATTTATCGCAGCATTGGAAAATAACTACCATTCAGTGGTCGATGAACTTTTCGGTTCCGATTTGGGAAAGAAAAAAGGAAATGAATTGGTACAAGAGCATTTTGAATATTTGCGAAATTTCACCATTGACCTATTCACAGCCAATGAAGAAAAGGCAATTCTTGCACAGGGAGAATTACTGAGTACTGCACTTGTTCAATATTATTTAGAAGAAATTGGTGTACAATCGGTTTTATTACCTGCACTAAATTTTATGCGTATCGATGGTAATGAGGAACCCGATTTAGCGTACATCCAAAAACATTTACAAGCGGAACTTTTGAAATATGCTGGAATAAATTTATTTATTACACAAGGATATATTTGTAGAAATGTTTTTGGCGAAATTGATAATTTGAAGCGTGGCGGAAGTGATTATACCAGCACATTAATTGGTGCAGCATTACAAGCTGAAGAGGTTCAGATTTGGACTGATATTGATGGCATGCATAACAACGATCCACGAATTGTGGACCATACATTTCCAATTCATGAATTGACATTTGATGAAGCCGCGGAGTTAGCTTATTTCGGAGCCAAAATTTTGCATCCTACCTGTGTGCTTCCTGCACAGAAAAGAAATGTAAAAGTGCGTTTACTCAATACCATGCAGCCAGACGCAGTTGGAACCTTGATTGGCGCATATGCTAAGGAAGATCGGTTTACAGCAGTGGCGGCAAAAGATGGAATTACTGCCATCAAAATAAAATCTGGAAGAATGTTATTAGCTTTTGGCTTTCTGCGTTCTGTTTTCGAGGTTTTCGAACGGTACAAAACTCCTATCGATATGATTACGACATCGGAGGTTGCTGTTTCTGTTACCATTGATAATCCAAAACATTTAAACGAAATAGTTAATGAACTAAATAGTTTTGGACTTGTTGAGGTGGATTCAAATCAAACCATTGTTTGTATTGTAGGCAGTTTTAAACAAGCCAAACAAGGTTATGCTGAGAAAATTTTCGCCGCCTTAAAAAATATTCCAATTCGCATGATTTCCTATGGTGGAAGTGAAAATAACGTATCTATCTTAATTGAATCAGGACTTAAAAAAGAAACATTGCAAGCGCTCAATAAAGGTCTTTTTAATTTATGAAACTTCGCACCTTTGCGTCTTTTGGTGAAAAAATAAATAGTAAACCTTGCTTCGCGCCATTGCGTCTTAGCGGTGAAAAAATAATTAGTAAACCTTGCTTCGCACCATTGCGTCTTAGCGGTGAAAAAACAAATAGTAAACCTTGCTTCGCGCCTTTGCGTCTTAGCGGTGAAAAAATAATTAGTAAACCTTGCTTCGCGCCATTGCGTCTTAGCGGTGAAAAAATAATTAGTAAATGTTCTCACAAAACCGAATAGCTCTCTTTCAAAATCAACCAACACCGTTTTACGTGTACGACCTCGGTCTACTCGATCAAACGCTTGCTGCTTGTACTGCTGCTTCAAAGAGTAGTAATTTTCATGTCCATTATGCCTTAAAAGCAAATTCAAATCACGAAATTCTTAGTCGAATTTTAAACTCCAATTTAGGTGCCGATTGTGTCAGTGGCAATGAGGTTAAAAGGGCTTTGGAAACTGGTTTTGCGCCAGCTGAAATTGTTTTTGCAGGGGTAGGGAAGACCGATGCTGAAATGCTTCTGGCATTAGCCAATGATATTTTTTGTTTTAATTGCGAATCCTTACCCGAGCTAGAAGTTTTAGCACAACTTGCCAATGGCCTTAATCGAAAAGCAAGGGTTGCATTACGCATCAATCCAAATGTGCAAGCCAATACACATCATTACATTACTACCGGACTGGAAGAGAATAAATTTGGTATTAACATTCATGAATTACCAGAAGTTCTAGAATGTTTAAATAAGTTTCCACAAATTGAGCTCATCGGAATTCATTTTCACATTGGCTCTCAAATTATGGACATGAATGTTTTTAAATCACTTTGTACACGTGTCAATGAAATTCAGGAATGGTTTGCGAGTCGAAGAATTAATCTCCAGATTATTAATGTAGGTGGCGGATTAGGTATAGATTATTATGATGTGGACAATAATCTCATTCCTGATTTCAAAACCTATTTCGATATTTTTTCTAAATTTTTAACGGTAAGGCCGGGACAACAAGTTCATTTCGAATTAGGTCGCGCGCTTGTTGCACAATGTGGCTCGTTGATGTCGCGCGTGTTGTACGTTAAGAAAGGTGTCAATACAAACTTCGCTATTCTTGATGCAGGTATGACAGAATTAATTCGCCCCGCTCTTTATCAGGCCTATCATAAAATCCAAAATCTTACACCCTCGCCACTTGCAAGCAATTTGCGTTACGATGTTGTAGGTCCAGTTTGCGAATCATCCGATTGCTTCGGAAAAGCACTCGATTTGCCCGAAATAAAACGAGGCGATTTGATCGCTATTCGCTCAGCAGGCGCTTATGGTGAGGTTATGGCAAGTAACTATAACCTCAGGGAAAGGGAAAAGTCCATTTATTTATAGCCCATTTTAACACATTCATCCCCCCTAATTTCCCATTTACCTAAATATGTTTAATTCATATTTAAAATTTCTTAAACTTGTCTTCCAAATTATTTAAAGGTTTATGAAAAAATTAATCGGAATTATTGTTTTTATTTCTTTTGCGAGTTCTGCTACTGCTCAATTTGTTGTCAAACAAGATTATAAAGATGAGAAACGAACCTATATTGATGATGCTTCTTGGGCGCCACGCGAACATTATGTTGACTTTATTCACATGCGTTTGCAAGTATCTTTTGATTGTAAAGCCGGACTTGTAAAGGGAAAAGTCACTCACACCTTTAAACCGTTACGGGAGAATGTAGATTCAATCTATTTGGATGGTCCCGGCATAAAAATAGTATCTGCTACCTTAAATGGAAAAGTAGTGAAGACGCTTTCTGATAAGCAGGGAATTTGGATTTTTACTGGCAAAACGTTGCACCCAAATGAGTTGGATAGTCTTTCGCTTGTTTACGAAGCTTCTCCTCGTAAAGGTCTTTATTTTATTGGCTGGAATGATCCGGCAGGAATTTCTAGAAAGCAAATTTGGACTCAGGGACAAGGAATAGATAATAGAAATTGGATTCCTTGCTACGATGAGATGAACGATAAAATTACCACCGATATGATTGTGGTAATAGATGCAGCTTATAAAGTTCTTTCTAATGGAAATAAAATTTCTGAAAAATTAAATAAGGATGGAACAAAGACCTGGCATTACCAATTATTAAAACCTTATGCTCCTTACTTAATTATGTTGGGGATTGGCGACTATGCTATATTGGATACAAAATCTAAATCAGGTGTACCATTACATTTATATTATTATCCTGAATGGAAAGATCGTGTTCCCGTTACTTATCAGTACAGTGAGCAGATGATTGATTTTTTTGAAAAAGAAATTGGTGTCAATTATCCTTGGCCAAGCTACTCACAAATTCCTGTTCAGGAATTTATGTATGGCGCAATGGAAAATGTGACTGCTACTGTTTTTGGCGATTTTCTTTTCGTTGATGAACGCGGTAACTCCGATCGTGGTTATGTCGGTGTCAATGCGCACGAATTAGCACACCAATGGTTTGGCGATTTTATTACCGCAAAGAGTGACGCACACCATTGGTTACAGGAAAGTTTTGCAACTTACTACGATGCACTTTTTGAGCGTAGTGTATATGGCGAAAACCACTTTAACTGGCAGCGACGGAATGATCAAAATTCAGCTCTTAGTGAAGCTTTAAATAATGATTTCCCAATTGCACATTCACAGGCTGGCAGTGCCCGACATTATCCGAAAGGATCTTTTGTTTTGAATATGTTGAAGTATGTGGTCGGTGGTAAAGAGGCCTACAACCGTGGTGTTAAGAATTACCTCGATAAACACGCTTATGGAAATGTGATTTCTGAGGATTTACTTTCTTCTTTTGAAGAAACAACGGGAATGGATTTGCATTGGTTTTGGGAACAATGGGTTTACCATGGAGGTGAACCCTCTTATAATGTTGAGGCTGAAGAAATAACTGTAGCTGGTGTTCGAGTTACTCGTTTTACTGTGGAACAAATACAACAACAAAAAGATGTGGTGCCTCTCTTTAAAATGCCTATTTGGTTTGAGGTGCACTATGCTGATGGTACAGTTGATCCGATTCAAAAATGGATTATGGATAAAAAGCAAATTGTAGATATTCCAAATACGGCTGGCAAACCTATTGCTTTTGTATTGTTTGATCCAAATAATGAGATTTTAAAAAATGTGAAATTTGATAAATCAATTGATTGGTTGAAAAATCAAGCTTTGGATGCTCCCAATATGTTAGATCGATATGATGCATTGGTTGCTTTGGATTTATTTGCACTTGAACTTAAACGAGAAACTTTAAAAAAATCATTCAGTCAAGAAAAGTTTCATGCTTTAAAAAGTGAAGTTATTCGTCAATTAATTAATGATGTTGATTCAAAAGAAATTATCAATGCTGCAATAAATAGTAATGATGTGTACTTGCAAAAATCAGTCATAAATAATACCAATATCATTTCAAGTGATATGCTTGTTGAATATGAAAAGTTATTGTCTTCCCGATCGTATGACGTTGTGGCGACTGCACTTGACAAACTTGCTTTTCAATATCCGCAAAACACAATTAAATATTTGGAACTAACTAAAGGAGTAATTGGAACTGCTGGAAGAAATGTAGAAATTAAGTGGTTGGAGGTAAAAGCAAAAGCGGCTTTAGATCGTGATGCAATGGAAAAATTGGTTGCTTACACTTCTGTTTCTTATGAATTTAGGACGCGAGTGAATGCTGCGCAGGCACTCAAAAGATTGAATTTCTTTAATGATCTGCTATTGACAAACCTCTCCAATGCTATGTTCAGTGCTAATAGCCGTTTAGCTAATCCATGTGGAGCTGTTTTGAATCACTTCTATAACCAATCGGTGTACAGAAAGAAAATCACAGATTTTAGCACATTGCCAACTTGGGAGTCATGGCAATTGATGATTTTTAAAAATACATTGAAATAAATTTCTGTAAATTTTCAAAATGTATCTTTGACTTATTGATAAACACTTTTTACAGCGACACTCAACCGATAGGGCAAAATTCTGCATTCCAATAGCCCTTCGGTCTGCCTTAGCCCTTTTACTCTAACGTTCAGGTTTTTTTCGTTTTGCGATTTCCTAAAAATGATGGAACTTTGTGTAACAATGGATTTAATCCATTGAAACGTTAATTAATCCTGAACGTTAGGGGTAAGCATACGAAACCAGAACGAACTTTATAAACGAAACGTATTAACAAGAAATTAAACGTTATTTAAACATAAATAATGGAAAAAGTAAAATAATAATTTGGAAGAATACATTTAAAAGACGTGTCAAGAATGAGCTAAGGTTCCAACTAATTTATGTTGGGATTCCAGTTGGATTAATTTTAGGCATAATTTTATTTCTAGTATTTTTAAATGTTTCTGAAGAGGATTTTAAAAGTACTATTCAATTGGTAACTGCTTTACAACTTTGTATTTTATTTTTTGTTTTAAATAAATTTACAAAATCCAAAAATATCATTACAAAGCAAAAAGAATTGTTAGAAGAAAAACAAAACGAAATAACTGAATCTTTAAAATATGCTTTACGAATACAAACGGCTATTCTTCCTGCACAGAAAATAGTAAAACAATATTTAGAAAATTCATTTATAATTTATAAACCAAAAGACATAGTTGCAGGAGATTTTTATTGGCTGGAAAAGGTTAATGATTTAGACGACATACTTGTTATGGGTGTGAAAGTGTAACACGAAAAAACACCAGTCTATAACTGCACCTCTAAAAAATGCGGGCATTTAATCCCTTGAATAAATAAAATTTATGAAATACCTTCTCATTTTACTAACACTTAGCTTATCCAGTTATACAAACATGAAAGAGATTTATATATTTTCAACTCAAACGAAAGTCAATGAGTGGTATATTGTCAACGATGGTGTGATGGGCGGTATATCAAAAAGTTCTTTGGTTGTTACTGATGCAGGACATGGAGAATTTTCGGGTCACGTTTCATTGGCGAACAACGGAGGATTTGCCTCGATCCAATTGAACACAACAATAAAACTAGCGGAAGAAAAGAAGTTTATTGTTTTGCGTGTCAAAGGAGATAGCAAGGCCTATGAATTTCGTTTGAAGGGCGAAATTTCGCAATCTGAGTCGTACGTACACCAATTTACTACTTCGGGAGAATGGGAAAATATCAAGTTACCAATAAGTGAATTTTACCCACAGTTTAGAGGGCGTAAATTGAGTATCCCGAATTTTAATTTTAAAAGCATTGAACAAGTGAGTTTTTTAATTGCCAACAAGCAAGAAGAAGATTTTAAATTGTTGATTGATTGGATAGGTTTTGAGTAAATTTAAAAATTGACAGCGACTATTTTGAAGAAACGTAAAACATTCGGTCGACAAGAAGGCCGATCCGATAACACAGATTTGGCAAATTGGCGGTTCAGTACTCCGCAGATCAGCCGCGGCTGTTGGTTAATCAAAGTTTGGTTCACCGCATTAACACCTGCCAACCGGCAGGTTGGTGGTGAAAATCGCCACCTTCTCCAAGCCCGAAAATGTTGTGGGTAAGTTTAAGAAACGACAACCGAAAACGACAACAATAACTGGACAAAAATGAAAATAAAAAAGACAATCTTAGTAACAGCACTTTTTTTAATTGAAAAAAAACCCTTTGAATAATTTATAAATGGAGCAAAAAGATATTGATAGAATAATTGAAATGGCATGGGAAGACAGAACTCCTTTTGAAGCTATTAAAATGCAATTCAATTTTTCAGAAGCAGAAGTGATTGCATTGATGAGAAGAGAATTAAAACGTAACAGTTTTAACTTGTGGCGAAAGAGAGTAAATAGCGGTATTAGTAAAAAGCATTTACAAAAAAGAAACGTTGAAATTGCACGGTTTAAATGCAGCAGGCAAAAATCCATTTCCTCAAATAAAATAAGTAAGCGGTAAATGAATTCGAATTTTGAAACAGATTTTGAAACGATTTTAGGAAAACTGGATCAGATAGATCCGATAAAATATGGAAGCAGCCGTAACTATATAAATGGTGCAGTAACCTATTTGTCACCCTACATATCAAGAGGTGTTATCAGCACTAAACAAGTCTTGGAAAGTGTTTTAAAAAAAGGGTATAAAATTTCGCAGATAGAATCTTTTGTAAAGGAATTATGCTGGCGTGATTATTTTCAAAGAGTGGCACAGGTAAAAAATTTAGATGTAGCTATTAAGCAAGAACAAACGCCCATTGCTAATAATGAAATTTCTTCGTCAATTATAAACGCTACAACCGGAATTGAAGGTATTGATAATGCTATCAAACAATTATACCAAACCGGTTATATGCACAATCACTGCAGAATGTACACTGCCGCGTTGGTATGTAATATTGCCAAATCACATTGGTATCATCCTGCCCAATGGATGTATTATCATTTGTTGGATGGCGATTGGGCAAGCAATGCTTGCAGTTGGCAGTGGGTTGCTGGTGCTAACAGCAGTAAAAAATATTACACCAATCAGGAAAACATCAACAAATACACCCACACCAATCAACGGAACACTTATCTGGATAAAAGTTATGAAGAGATTGAAGCCATGCAATCACCCACAGCATTAATGGATACACAAAAATTTATTCTTTCATTGGAGTTGCCGGAAACATCTGACATACCATTTAATCCTGGACTACCTACATTCATTTATAATTATTATAACCTCGATCCGCTGTGGCATAAGGATGAACGCGGCAATAGGATTTTATTGATTGAGCCCGATTTTTTTGCAAAATATCCTGTGAGTAAAAAATGTATCAACTTTATGTTGGCACTAAGTGAGCATATAAAAGATATTCAGATTTATACAGGTTCGTTTCAATCATTCACTCGACACTATAAAGCCACAACTATTTATTACAAAGAGCATCCGCTCAACAATGGTTACATAGGAAAAAAAGAAGAAAGAGATTGGATAACAGAAGAAGTTACAGGATATTACCCTTCGTTTTTTGCTTTTTGGAAAAAAGCTGAAAAGCATCTAAAATTAAAATAGTATGATTAAAAATAAGAGTATAGGAATTGTATTTCCGCATCAATTATTTGAACAAAATATTATTATTTCAAAATGCGATACTATTTATTTGGTGGAGGAGTACTTGTACTTTAGGCAATACAATTTTCACAAACAAAAAATTGCTTTTCACAGAGCAAGCATGAAATTTTATGAGAGCTTTCTGATATCCCAAAATATAAAAGTGGTCTATATAGATTCCTTTAATGAATTAAACGATGTACGCAATTTAATTCCGTTTTTACATTCAATTGGCGAAACTAATATTGAATATATCGATACAACTGACTACTTATTGGAACGCAGAATGGAAAAGGCATGTAAAATTTATTCCATCCATTTAAATAAAAATAGATCACCACTATTTTTAAATACCCCTGAAGAATTAACAACATACTTTGCTGAAAAGAAAAGAATGTTTCAAACCGATTTTTATAAGCAGCAGCGTAGTAGCAGAAATATATTGTTGGAAAAAGATAAAAAACCACTTGGAGGTAAATGGACCTTTGACGATGAAAATCGGTTGAAATATCCGAAAGAAAAAAAAGCTCCAAAGACTAACTTTTTAAAACCAAATAAATTTTGTTCAGAAGCCATAACATATACACAAAAATATTTCCCCGCAAACTATGGCAACCTGAATCATGATTTTATTTACGCAACAACATATACTGAAAGCAAAAACTGGTTAAATGATTTTTTTAAATCACGATTTTCAGAATTTGGTGCTTATGAAGATGCCATTGTTGCTAATGAAAATATTTTGCATCACAGTGTTTTAACACCCATGCTTAATGTCGGCTTATTAACACCACAATTTATAATTGATGAGACATTGTTGTATGCAAGCAATCATGAAATTCCCTTAAATTCTTTAGAAGGTTTTATGCGACAAATTTTGGGCTGGAGAGAATTTATAAGAGCCGTTTATGAATTGAAAGGCAGAGAGGAACGCATAAAAAATTATTGGGGCTTTACAAGAAAAATACCAGCCTCCTTTTGGAATGGAACCACAGGAATAGAACCGATAGATAGTACGATTAAAAAAGTTTTGGAAACAGGTTATTGTCACCACATTGAACGATTAATGGTGTTGGGAAACTTTATGTTGTTGTGTGAATTTGACCCCGATGAAGTTTACCGATGGTTTATGGAACTTTTTATAGATGCTTATGATTGGGTGATGGTGCCTAATGTTTATGGCATGAGTCAATTTGCTGATGGGGGGTTAATGGCAACCAAACCTTATATAAGTGGCAGCAATTATATTATGAAAATGAGTGATTATAAAAAGGGTGCATGGCAAAATGTATGGGATGGATTATTCTGGCGATTTATGCATACCCACAGGACTTTCTTTTTACAAAATCCAAGATTAGGAATGTTGGTTAGAACTTTTGATAAAATGTCTGATGAAAAGAAAAATTTACATTTAAAAAATGCTGAACAATTTTTATTAAAATTATGATAAGAAAAAAACCCTGGAATCGTATTAATCTACCTGTTTACAGTATAAGCAGCCGGTTTGAAAATATTTATAATATGAATATCTGCACTTATACATCTGCTGTTAGTATGAAGCCAAAACAAATAATGGTAGCTATCTATAATGATACAAAAACCCTTGAAATTGTAAATAGTTCACCAAAATTTGTTTTGCAATTATTGGCGGCTAACCAATACCGAATGGTAGATTTGCTAGGAAAAAAAAGTGGCAAAAATATTGATAAAATTAGTCGGTTAGAAAAAAGAGAATTGATTGCTGAATGGAATGGATATAAAATATTGAAAGACGCTTTAGCACTGACTGAGTTAAAGGTAGAAAATACAATGCAAGCTGGAGACCATAAATTATTTTTATGCACTGTGATTGATTATAAAAACCTGAATGGTGGAGAGGCATTAACCTTAGATGATTTAAGAGAGCATCTATTAATTCGTATCTGAATGTATAAATAAAAGTTTATTCTAATGATCATTAGTGGAATTCCGGTCAGTATTTATAAAAGGATGGAGGAAATGGAGTAAAACATGACCTTACTTGGGTTTCTTAGCTAGTTTAATTTTATAATTTTCAAGGTCGCCCGACATCTGAACATAAACTAATTTGTTGTTTTCACCGCGGTATTGAATTTCTTCAGCACTCGATTCATCTGTCTTCGAGCGTTTGAATAATTTTTTGCTCGCAGCTTTTGTTACCGTTTCCCAAGGTATACCAATCAAATAATCCATGTCCATTTTGTCTGAAATTTTCTGTTTCCCATTAATTTCAATGAATCCAATGCTAGAGTTTATGTTCATAGTTGGAATTTCTATAACGCTTTTTTTGATTGTTAAGGTATTTTTTAAGGTATCAAATTCTACACTTTTCAATTTATTGTCTTCAAAATAGTCACTTAACGCTAAAATTGGTCCATAGTTTTCAAGTCGACCGTTCAAAACTAACATATCGATGATGATCTCAGAATCATTAATTATCGGATCAAAATCAGCATGTAAATGAATTTTACCCGTAATTCTTCCTGAGAATTTTCCATGTAGATTTTCCGAAACTAAGTGATCTTGACCAAAATTATCAAATTTCACCATCAGTTTATCTAAATCAACACTTTTCACTTTTATATCTGGTTTGAAATAAATGTGCTTTTTATCTTTTCCACTGAGATAACCAGCAATATCCATGTAGCCACCAGCTGCATCAAACGCTAATTTTTTGATGTGAACAACATGCTGTCCTTCACTTTGAATATCTGCTTTAAGGTGTTGTAAATTGTATTGATGATAGTTTAATTCACCTATATCAGTTATGATGTGTATAATTGGAAAATCGAAATCGTAGATGCTAAACACCTCATCGTGATTAACCTTGGGAGTGCCGCTGCCCTCTTTTACTGGAGGAGATTGATAATTCAATAATTCATCAACATCTAATCTATTTCCAGATAAATGAATGAAATTTGATTTTGACGACTTTGTCTTTGATAGATTGTAGTTCATGTCCAAACTAAAGATAGAATGCCCCATTTTCCCTTTGAATTGATCTACGCTGAGAAACTCGTTTTCCAAGTGAACTCTTCCTTTGAATTGTTCAAACTTCAAAGGATGAATTTTCATTTTACCTTCAAACTGTTCCAATTGAAAATCGGTTGATTTCAATGCTCCATCAAAATGTAAAGCTGTAACTCCATGCAATTTTAAGTTGTTTATTTCCTCATGACGATAGTCTTCTGGTACAAATCGGTCACCACCATAAGTGAAAACATTGTCAAACTGTAATAATTTCGATGTTAAATCGAATTCAACTCTTGTGTCACCTTTTATTTTTTCATCAAACCATATGTTGTAATTATCTAGTCTTCCTGAAAAGTGAAAATCTGAATTATCAATCATTCCTGAGAAATCCATAAGACGAAAATCATTCTCATCTACGAATAAATCCGCATGAAAATTTTTCAATTCATGGGGATAATGTTTCATTTTGGCATGTAAATCCTCAATAAAAAACTCTCCTAAAGGAAGTGTTTTAGATTCCGATATTGCCTTTGCTGAACTTAAAAACTTTAAGCTCAAACTTAAATTTTTAATTTGTTCGTCGAATGGTTTAGTATTTTTATCGCCTGATGTCAACTCTTTAATGTCCAAAAATTTAGACTTGATTTTTAAATCTGTCGAAACAAGATCAGAGCTGTGATGAATAATAGCTATTAAATCACTCACTGAACCAGTTATATTCAAATCCGATTTTCCGATCTTCATATTAAATTGTTCAATGTTGGCTTTGTTACCTATCATTGTTGCTTGCAAATCTAGATTTTCGAGAGGTAAATGATAACGTGGTGTTTTGAACTTCAACTTTCGGATTTCTAATTTACTATAATATGATTCGTTGAGTCGCTCTATACTTTTTTCAGGATTATTCAAATCAATAATGTCGTGAAAATTCAGCGTTAAAATTACCCGGCCTGATAATCCCTTTAATTCTTTTGTATTTAAAAACTTGGCTAAGAAATCAAGATCGAAATCGGAAATTAAGTTCATGTCAATAGTTGGCGAATCAAAATTCTCAACTGACAACTTCCCCTTAAATGTTCCAGCTTCTGGCTTAGCACTGAAGTTTTCTAATTCAAATCGCATTGTCGATAAATCGCGTTTGCTACCATTCGTAAAACTTCCTTTAAAACCTATTTTTTCTAATTTCTTCTTCGATTCTAGGTTGTTGAAATAACCATTTTTACAACCAAACTTTGCATTTATTTGGGGTTGCTGTCCATTCATGGTCTTTCCCTTTATTCGAGCATCAAAAAAGATTTTACCTTGGTTGTCAAATTCTTTTAAGGATTCAGACAAATCTTTTGGTAACATAGCCAAATACAAATCAAAATTCTGATTATTGCCCTTGAAATGAAGGTCAACATTCGCTTCATCTTTAAAATCCACCTTGCCACCAAACTGAAATGATGCACCTTCAAGTAATACCTCTGTTTCTGTAATTGAAAGTACTTGCGTCAATTCATCCAAATCAAGTTTCGTATCTACTTCAAAGTGTTTGTGCTTAATAAATGTTGTGTCACCATTTTTTATCAGGCTCAACTCAAACTTTGAGTCAAGTCCTATAGAAAGGTGTTTATTCGTCGTTTTGAATGAAGTTGTAGTTTTGGTGATGTAAGCGTCTACCATCATTCCATTAGACTCATTATACTTCGAAATATCTATTTTATCTAGTTTAATGGACTTCAAATCTAAATGAAACTCTTCTTTTACTTTTTCAGGTGGTAAACCTGTCTCAAAGGCCTTTACAATGTTAAATGAACCGTCTAAATGCCTTACTAAACGAATGTCTCCATCTGTCAAACGAATAGATTTTACATCATACTTACCTGTCATTAGTCCGCTGATATCAAAACCAATATAGGTCTCATTGATTTGAAGAATCCGTTTTTTAGATTCAAAATCATCCCCTTCAAAAATTTCTAAACCTTCAATATCAATTGAAATATATGGGAAATCAGCAAATGGCGCTATGTGACTTCCTTTGATTCGAATTGCACCTTTAAAATCTTTATTCGCTGTTTCAATGAGACTTTTTACAATTGCATCTTGTTTTACATACACAATTAGCAGAACAGAGAAGAATAAAACGACTGGTGATATTATGGCAAACAACACAAATCGCTTCCAGAATTTTTTACGTTTCAAAAATGCCAAAGTCATACTCTTTAAATCAAATAAGTCCTAAAAATATATCAAATAAAATACAAAATGATTTTTTTTTTCGAATTAATCCAAGCCAAATCTTTTTTATGTGGTAATTTGATAACTTTTTAACTAATTATGTAACACTTTACTTTATTTTAACAGTAAACTTTGAGGTAAGTTAAAATAGGACTGTTTTAAAACATAACGAACAATTACAAATAAAAAACGCACCGTCACAGTAGCTTCAATTCTAAGACAACCAAAGTATCTATGTTGACAAATTAAATTAATTCTGATACAATGAAAAAAGCAGTACATCTAGTAATCTGTGTTATCCTCTGTTTATTTATTGGCGGCATTGGCGGCACACTAACTGCTGCAGGCAATAACGAGTGGACATCTTCTTTAAAAACACCAGACTTTAGTCCGCCGGCATACCTTTTTATATTTGTATGGCCTATTTTATATGCCTTAATGGGTTATTCAATCCATGTGATTCTACTGTCCCCAAAAACTAAAATACGGAATATTGGTATCATCATTTTTGCGCTTCAGTTTTCTTTAAATTTCTTTTGGAATTTTCTGTTTTTTAAATTTCACGCATTAGGAATTTCATTGATAGAAATTATTCTACTTTGGCTAACTATTCTTTTTATGATTATTATATTCCGAAAAATCAATAAAATAGCAGCCTACATTCAAATACCATACTTAATTTGGATTAGTTTTGCAAGTATTTTAACGGGTAGCATTTGGTATTTGAACAACTAAATGTTTGTAAAATATCAATTATTAAATCGCATTTACACATTGAAAAAAAAGTAGTAACGGGGGCTAATAGCGAACTCGGATTGTGATTTGCTTTCAAAATGTATCTTTGACTTATTGATAAACACTTTTTATAGCTACAAGTCTGCAAATAGGAACACAAATAGAAGGGGTTTGCCAAAGTAGAGGGTTCGTTTAATCATTCCGGCTGAATAATTTTTTTAGTGTAGAAAGTATATTTTTATCTTTTGAATGTATGTTTATTTTATGAAGTTCATCTACATCCGCTTTATCTTTTGATCGTCCGGTAAGCATTTTATTGGTTATTAAATCGTGTAAATGAATAAACCTACTTTCAATCTTAGTCGAGAATTTGAATGGAATGGAGTTTTTTCTCTGCCTCCGAATAGTTCACTCCTGTAATTGCATTAAATATCATTGGTGTATGGGTGCATTATTTTAAATACTTTTTCTATAGGAGCCCAACTGTTATCCTGTAATAAATAGTTATTAAATACTCGTTTACGAAGTTCTTCGATATTGCTTAATCTTTTGTCATAGGGGATTTCAGCCCTTTCTTTCGCTACATATAAATTTTCTTCCTCAAAAGAGTTAAAAAAAACAATACGTCTTTCCCCATAAGCAGCCAATGGCTCCTTTACTGCTGGGACTTTTGCTTTTGCTGATTTTTTTTTTGTCATTGTACTTTTGTAAAATTATACTTTTTATGCTTTGAAGAGAATGTAAAACTTAATAAAAAACCCTGAAAATAGGATAATTGATACATTGAAATAAATTAGCTTAAAAATCCTTTAATTCTCTCGCTTTGGTCGGGGGGATTTTTCACTGTCAATTTCCTACCTTTGATCCTATGGTAAGAGTTTTTATAATTGCTGAGGCGGGTGTGAATCACAATGGAAGTCTTGAATTAGCACTGCAACTGGTTGATAAAGCTGTTGAGATTGGTGCTGATTGTGTGAAATTTCAGACTTTCAGGGCGGAACAAATTGTTACTGCCAATTCACCCAAAGCAAATTACCAGCTTCAAGTAACCGACAAAAATGAATCGCAATTCGATATGTTGAAAAAACTCGAATTGAGTCGAGATGCTTTCAAAACCATTAAAGATCATTGTGATAAAAAAGGAATCCGTTTTCTGTCGACTCCCTATAATTTAGAAGATGCCGATTTATTGAACAGTATTGGTGTTGACGGATTCAAAATTGCTTCCGGCCAATTAGTGGAAATACCGTTCTTGAAATATGTTGCAAAATTTGGCAAGCAGCTAATTATTTCTACAGGAATGGCAACGATGCAAGAAGTGAGAGAAGCGGTTGAAGCCATTCACAGTACAGGAAATAAAAATTTAGTTGTATTGCAATGCAACACCGATTATCCTTCAAAAATTGAAGACACAAACATCAGCGCCATGGTAACGATGCGCGATGAGTTAAATGTCACAATCGGCTATTCAGATCATGTGCCTAATAATTATGCGTGTTTTGCAGCGGTTGCTTTAGGCGCTGAAGTAATTGAGAAACATTTTACACTCAATAAAGAATTACCCGGTCCTGACCATTCCAGCTCTCTGGAGCCAAAAGAATTCTTGGATTTAATTCAGGGTGTACGAAACATTGAAAAATGTATTGGTGACGGAATCAAAACCCCATCGGCTGCTGAAGTAAAAAATACTTTCGGTATGCGCAGAAGTATAGTTGCTAAATTAGACTTAAAAAAAGGAACAATTCTTTCTGCAGAACATATCGGATTTAAACGTCCGGCAAATGGATTAGCACCCAAAATGTTGGAATTAGTTATTGGAAAGAAATTATTGAAAGATGTGAGTAAGGACGAGGCGTTTACTGGAACTGATTTGCAAGATTTTAATTTCTAATTAGATTTTTAAAATGAAATTTATTCGCGTTAACAGTTCAAATATTATTTTACTAGAGCAATTTGTTGCTCAGGCCGGCAAATCATTGGACTCTTTTCGCTATTTTTCTTCTCGCCCATTTACTGTTATTGAAAACCACCTTTGTACCTGGGTAATTGAAGAGGATGGCGAAGTTAAAGCATATGGACATCTCGATAGGGAAGGAGAAACAATTTGGTTAGGTATTGCGGTTAAGAGTAATTCCATAGGAAAAGGATTGGGAAGAATAATGATGGGCCGGTTGATGGCTTCTGCAAGCTCCATTGGATTACCTAAAGTAAAGTTAGCTGTTGATCATGTGAATGAAGGAGCCATAAAATTGTATGAGCAGTTTGATTTTCAACTCATAGAAAAAAAAGAATTATTTGGTTTTTATGAATGGCAGCTACCCGTTTCGAAGCAAGCAGTAATAAGTTCTCTTGCATTCGCAGGACAGAGTACAGAAAATATCATTGCTGTTGCGAAAGAAAATAATTTTATTCTTGAATTTTCTTCTGGCATGGCATTTAGTCCAGAGCTAAAGGAATTATTTTTAAACGCGCCAATCAAACGATTTGCTCATAATTATTTCCCTGCGCCTGAAATTCCTTTTGTTTTAAATTTAGGTAGTGGCGACGAAGAAATTCGTCGAAAATCAATTTTGCATTGTGTTCGTGGAATACAATTGAGTTTTGCGGTTGGCGCTCCTTTTTTTTCCGCTCATGCCGGCTTTTGTGTCGATCCTCAACCTGCTGAACTTGGCAAAGAACTAAGTAAAATAGCATCATTTGATCGTGCAAAGCATTGGCATTATTTTTTGGCATCTATTCGTGAAGTACTCCATGCAACATTGGATTTACCTACTGGTTTTTTGTTGGAAAATAATGTGTTAGCAAAAATGAATGTTTATACGAACGGCTTAAATCCATTACTGAATGTAGAAGCCGATGAAATGTTGCTTATGATTGAGGAAATTGCTGACCCGCGTTGTGGCATATTGTTCGACACAGCCCATTTAAAAGTTTCCGCTAATACGTTAAATTTTAATTTAGCTGAGGCGACTCAAAAAATCCTTCCTTTTACTCGTTGTATTCATCATTCTGATAATGATGGGTTACAAGACAATAATAAACCGTTTGATGAGAATTACTGGTTTTTACCCTTTTTAAAACAAGTACCTCAGTCATTGCATGTTTTGGAGGTTAGAAAACAAAGTGCAGCTGAATTGAAAGGATTGGAAAATCTGTTGTTTTCTAAAATTACTTTTTAAAATGCTTGTCCAATTTTTACCCCAATTATTGTAACTTTGATATCAGAAATTAAAAATTAATGAGCCACAGTCCTGAAATTAATGAATTCATTATTACCGATGATCGAGCAGTAAAGGATGCCCTTAAAATTATCGATTCAAATGCACAGGGAACTTGTTTCGTAGTTGACCAATCCGGTAAATTAATTGGTGTAGTTACAGATGGAGATATTCGTCGTGCTTTGATTGATGGTAAATCGGTGGAGAGTAAAGTGATGGATGTAATGCAGACAAAATACACATCCTTACCTGTTACCACGCCAATAGATCAGATCCAAGCAACAATAACCGATCGGATTAGACATATTCCACTTGTCGATGAAAATAATGTACCTGTTGATTATGCAAGTTTTACAAGGGCGCATCGTATTCCTGTAATGACTCCATTGTTGAATGGTAACGAATTAAAATATGTTACCGAATGTATTACCACAGGATGGATTTCTTCTCAAGGTGCTTACGTGAAAAAATTCGAACAAATTTTTGCTGAATATTCTGCCATGCAATACGGTGTTGCTGTTAGCAATGGAACTGTTGCTATTCACCTTGCGCTTGTCGCACTTGGAATTGGTGAAGGCGATGAAGTAATTGTACCTGATTTAACTTTTGCTGCATCAATTAACGGAGTCATTTACACAGGAGCAACGCCTGTTATTGCAGATGTTGATGCTGAAACCTGGACACTTTCTCCGGAGGCAGTTAAAAAATTAATTACTCCAAAAACAAAAGCCATAATGCCTGTCCATATTTATGGACATCCTTGTCACATGGATGAATTGATGGCAATTGCCAAAGAACATAATTTGTTAGTGATTGAAGATTGTGCTGAAGCTTTGGGTGCGCTATATAAAGGTCAGCATGTTGGCTCATTTGGAGATGCAGCAACTTTTAGTTTCTTCGGAAATAAAACAATTACAACAGGTGAAGGTGGAATGGTTTTATTTAAAGATGAAAATGTTTGTAACAAAGCAATGGTTCTTCGTGATCACGGAATGTCGAAACAAAAAAGATATTGGCACGATTTCGTTGGATTTAATTATCGCATGACAAATATTCAAGCTGCTATTGGTGTTGCTCAATTGGAACGATTAGATGAATTTGTGAAAGCGAAAAGAAACATGGCTGCTGTTTATAATGCGGGTTTAAGTGTCAATATTCATATTACGATTCCACCTGAAATGGAATGGGCGTTTAATGGTTATTGGTTGTACACAGCAATTATTGATCCTACAGGTGGTGTATCGCGTGATGAATTAATAGAAAAGTTAATGAAGAATGGAGTAGAAACTCGTCCCGTTTTTTATCCGCTACATGCTATGCCACCTTATTTAGAATATGTAAGAAATGGACAAACATTTCCTGTGACCGATCACCTTTCAAGAAATGGAATAAGTTTGCCTTCTTCAGTTACTATTTCTGCTGAAGAACAAAATAGTATCCTTAAAGCAGTAAGTGCCATTTTCAAAACGCGAAAGCTCAATGACTCCAATTAAGCCGACTGTTTTATTTTTAATTCCTGCACGTGGTGGAAGCAAAGGGCTTCCAGGGAAAAATACACTTCCGATGTTGGGAAAACCATTAGTTGCTTGGACTATTGAAACGGCTTTGGCAGTTGCGGAAAAAATAAATGGAAGGGTTGTTGTTTCAACTGATAGTCAGGAAATAGCTGATGTTGCACTACAATTCAATGCTGAAGTTCCTTTTATGCGTCCGCTTGAATTAGCGACAGATACTTCGACATCTATAGATGTTGTTTTACATGCTTTAGCTTTTTTTGAGAATGTAGGGGAGGAGTTTGATTATGTGTGTATGTTGGAAGCCACATCGCCACAGCGAGATGATCAGGATATTCTTAGCGCATTTAATTTGTTGCAACATACTGAAGCTGCTGAAAGTGTTGTAGGAGTTTGCAGAACGGAGAGCGGCAATCCTGCATTTCTTGCATTGAAAAACAAAGAACATTTCATCACTTCGTATGCAGGTGAAAATTTTATATTCAAACGTAGACAGGAAATTGACGATGTTTATTTTTTTGAAGGGAGTATGTATATTTCGAAGGTGACAGCTCTCCGACAGCGTAAAACATTTTATCACGAAAAAACATTGGGATTTGAAATGCCGAAATGGAAATCATTTGAAATTGACGATCTTGTTGATTTTATGCTCATTGAAACATTAATGAAAGCAAAAGAAGAAGGAACTTTAGAATAAAAATCAAATTATAAAAATCAATAAAAGAATTATAAATCAAAAGGTCTAAATCTAAATTTTCTCAAAATATGTTGAGATTTGTTTTTTTCTTTTTTGAATTTCATTTATTATGAATTACAGTGATCGATTAAATAAAGTAATTCCTGGTGGCGCTCATACCTACAGTCGTGGCGATGATCAATATCCTTTGAATGCCCCTCAAATTCTGTCTCACGGAAAAGGTGCCTATGTATTTGATCCCGATGGAAATAAATTTTTGGATTATGGAATGGGCTTGCGTTCTGTAACTGTTGGTTATAATTACGATGAAATTTCTGAAGCTGGTATTGCAGAAATTAGAAAGGGCAATAACCTTACACGCGCTTCCTTGTCTGAATTAGAAGCGGCGGAATTAATGGTTAGTCTTTTCCCATGGGCAGATCAGGTTAAGTTTGCTAAGAACGGTTCAATTGTTACCACAGCAGCTGTCAAACTTGCACGTGCCTATACTGGAAAGAAATTTGTAGCGATGGCTGCAGAACATCCTTTCTTTACTTATGACGATTGGTTTATTGGCACTACTCCAATGGATAAAGGCATTCCATCTGAGGAAAAGGCGAATAGTTTGAAATTTAATTACAATGATATTGCTTCGCTTGAAAAATTATTTGCTGACTATCCAAATCAAATTGCATGTGTTATTCTTGAACCCGCAACTTTTGTTTCTCCTTGTGCTGGCGATGGGAAACTTATTTTAGATAAAACAGCTTGTGGAAATAAAACAACTTGTATAGATAAAATAGCATGTACAGCTAAAACATTAAATTTTCTTCATAAGGTAAAAGCAATCTGTAAAAAAAATGGTGCTGTTTTTATTTTGGACGAAATGATTACAGGCTTTCGGTGGGATTTGCAGGGCGCAATGAAGGTGTATGATATTGAGCCCGATTTGGCTACGTTTGGAAAAGGAATGGCAAATGGATTTGCATTGGCTGCACTTGTTGGTAAAAAAGAAATCATGGATCTTGGCGGAATTCGTAATGAGGGTGCTGAACGCGTGTTTTTGATTTCAACTACACATGGATCTGAAATGTCGGCTTTTGGGGCATTTATAAAGACGGTGGAGGTTTACAAGACCTTAGCTGTAACTTCACATTTGTGGGATTATGGTAAAAAGTTGATTACAGGAATGAATTCAATATCAAAAAACCTTGGTATAGAGAATAATTTCAGTGCGGAAGGATTTGCCTGTTCACCTTATTATTTTACAAAAGATAAAAATGGTCAAGCATCCTTAGAATTTAGAACATTGTTTTCTCAAGAGATGATAAAGAATGGAGTTTTAATTCCTTGGGTAGCACTTTCCTATTCACATGGTGCAACCGAACTGGATTTGACGCTTGCTGCAGTCGAAAAATCATTAAAAGTTTATAAAGATGCGCTGCATGATGGTGTGGAAAAATATTTAGTAGGACGTGCTATAAAACCTGTGTTCAGAAAATATAATTAGATGGGCGACGAGCAAGGAAATGATTATGTAAAGGCACTCCAAGCGAACAGTGAGGAGACAAAGAAATATTATGCCAAATCTATTGTTAAAACGGAGCAACAAAAATTTCTCGAAACACTTTTGTTAGATTCCGGGAAAATATTTAAAGACATAGCTGACATTGCTTGTGGTGGAGGAACACTTTCTTTTCACCTACGTTCTATTTATCCGAATGCTCGTTTCATGCTTTCCGATTTTAATGAAGATGGATTGAAGTTGGCCCAGGATTTAAATGGTCCTGCTTGTACATATATTCAAGCGAATATTTATAACCTCAAAGACATTCCTGATAATAAGTATGACTTAGTTTGTTGTTGGCAAACTTTATCTTGGTTAGATGAACCTGAGAAGGCATTGCAAGAATTAATTCGTATTACAAAGCCAGGAGGGAAAATTTATGCGAGTTCGCTTTTTAATTTGCATCACAACGTAGATGTTTTTGCAAAACTTCTTGACCATAGTCAGTCGAATGAATCAGCTGGGTTTGAATTTTCTTACAATACTTATTCTTCGAAAACAGTTTCGAAATGGCTAGCTAATAAGGTAAATAAATTTAAATTACATGAATTTATTCCTGAAATTGATTTTACATTTGAGGGAACTGGGATTGGTACTTTTACGGTGAATTCTGAAAAGGGTCGATTGCAAATTTCTGCAGGCTATTTAATGAATTGGTCAATTTTAGAAATTGAAAAATAATATGGAACTGAAAGGAAAAGTTATTGTTGTTACTGGTGGAGCAGGTTTGCTCGGCCGAGTATTTTGCGAAGCTATTTGTGTTGCTGGCGGTAGTGTAGTTGTAGCAGATAAAAGCGATGCTTCAGGTAAGGAATTAGTTCTTGATCTAGCGAGTAGATTTGAAGGGCGCGCAATATTTTGCTCTTTAGATGTTACTTCTGATTCCTCTGTTGAGGTATTGATTGAAACTACACATGCTAAATTTGGAAAAATTGATGCTTTGGTAAATAATGCTTATCCACGTAATAAAAACTATGGTAAAGTTTTTGAAGATGTAGCCTATCACGATTTTGTAGAAAATGTGGGGATGCATGTGGGTGGGTATTTTAGTTGCTCCAAACATTTTGCTAATTATTTTATGAATCAAAATGCTGGTAATATTGTGAACTTGGCTTCAGTATATGGTGTTGTGCCACCTCGTTTTGAAATTTATGATGGTACACCAATGACAATGCCAGTTGAGTATGCTGTTTTAAAAGCCGGCGTCATTCATTTGACAAAATACATGTCGCGCTATTTTAAAGGGAAAAATATCCGTTGTAATTCAATTTCTCCAGGAGGAATAGAGAATAATCAACCTGATTCTTTTATTCAACAATACAATTCTTTTGGCAATACGAAAGGTTTGCTGAAAGAACAGGATATTTGCGGAACATTACTCTTCTTATTGAGTGACGCTTCAACTTTTGTGAACGGTCAGAATATTCTGGTCGATGATGGTTGGAGTCTTTAGTAAGACTTGCATTTTTCTGTAAGGACTTCTTCTATGATGGGCCGTATTTCAACAAACATTTTTTTAAATTGTGGTGGCGCATTCGAGATATAATGACTCAGAAATTCGGTAGAATACCAATATTGTATGTTAGTTCCTGAGTACAGTTGTGACAGGTAATAACAACCCGATGAAAATAAACAGAAGACGTGTCTTGTTTGTTTTTCCCAAATAGAAAACAATACCTCTGCACTCGTATTAATTAATTGAGATTCATCTAAAATTGAATAGGAATAGCCAAGGGAATCCAAATGCTTGGTAGTTGCAACCATTGATTCTGCCGACTGCATGGGGTGTGGCTTGAGTAAATAATGGTATTGTTTTGGTTTTTCTAATTGTAAAAAAATATGATCTAGATAATCCGACCAAAATGCACTCTTTACATTATACATATCGACTGCTTCCAATAAAATAAATACGATAGGCAGTTCAGGGATTTTTAACTTATCGACATTCGATTTATTTTCTTGATCATTGTTAAGTTGCTTCGCAATTTCAGAAAAAGAGTTTACGTCTGGTAAATTTTTCACCCAATTTGCGGACTGTCCATTTTTCGTTAGAAATTTTTTATATCCTTCTGAAAAAAGACAATAAAAGTTACCTTTTGGTGTTTTTGGGTCCAGTATATAATAGTAATCACCCATTCCATGCTCGATGTAATTGATGGAGGCGGAAGGGAATAATTGCATCAATGGACTGTTTAAATAAGTTTGGGTGAGCATGTATAAACTTATCTGAGTGTCTTTTGTCAAATACGGGTTTAATTGTAAGAGCAGCTCTTTTCGGTAGTGAATGTCAATTCGATCCATGTGTTTTTTAAGCATGAAATCATAAATTGATTTGATAAAAGGCCAATTTTTAAATTTTCTGGTAATATTTTTACCAATTGTTGGGTTATAATCATGGTCTTCACCCATGGGAATTGAAAAATCATGTAAAAGTGTCCAAGGATAGATTTTAGAGGTTTTGGTAATTAAATCTATAAGGCCTTGCTTCCGTTTACTGCCATCTATGAATAAAATAGCTGCATCTCCTTCCTGCCGCGTTGCTTTAGCGAGCAGCGTAGCATAAATAGTGCAGATTTGCGATGTGCTAAGGAAGATTCGTACGTGTCTTGATTTCATCTATTTTTATACCCGTTGTAAAAGTACCTAAACCTATCAAATTGGGAACCATTCAAAAGCAAGGCTTAATTAATACCATCATTATATATGTTGGTGTGGCCCTCGGCTTTCTAAGCCGTATTCTTATTCAGCCCCATTGGTTAACTACGAGTGAAATTGGATTAGCTGGTTTATTAATATCGTTTAGTGCTTTGTTGACGACCTTTTTACTTCTTGGCGCATCTAACATGTGCGTCAAGTATTTTCCATTATTTAAAAATGAGCAAAAAAGACATCATGGTTTTTTAGGTTTTGTTTTATTATTTCCAATGTTGGGAATTCTTATGGGGGGGGTATTGTTATATTTTATGCGTGCATGGCTCATTAAATCTTATTCAGAACATTCCCCGCTCTTTACTGAATATTTTGATTTTGCATTTCCTTTGGCTGCAATCATGACTTTTGCAATTTCGTTAAATGCTTATTGTAATAGTTTGCAAAAAACAACATTTCCATCATTTTTGAATGATATTTTGGTGAGAATAGTTTTAGTGATAGGAACTATTGCCTATGGTGTGGGTTGGATTCACTTAGACTTTTTTGTATTAAGTATTGCAATTGCTTATGGCACTCAATTACTTCTGCTCATCGTTTATATATGTATCGTGGATCGCCCAGGATTAAAAGTAGATTGGAGTTTTGTTAAATCTATTGGCATTTCAGGGGTCTTTCGTTATACATTTTTATTGACATTAACTGCCTTAACTTCTTTGAGTTTGAAGTCGCTGGATAACATGATGATTGGAAGTTATTTGGGAGAAAATTTCAGCGGTATTTTTATGATTGGTATGTTTATGGCTCAATTTATTGAAACGCCTTTATATTCTATTGAGCGAATTGCTTCTGCAAAAATAGCGCAGGCCTTTGCTGTTAATAATTTAGAAGAAATCAAAGAAATTTATTACCGTTCTGTTCGAGTACTTTTTCTTTTTGGTGGCTTTCTTGCTGTTTGCGTCATTACGAATATTCATGATTTTTTAAGTCTAATGAAACCTGAATTTGCAGCTGCTGCAGGTGTAACTATTATTTTGAGTATTGGTTCAATAGTAAATATGGCGACAGGCGTTAATTCTCCAATTATTATCAATTCCTCAAAATACATTTGGGGCGTATTTTTTCTTTCGATTCTGTTAGTCGTTTCTGTATTTCTAAATATGTTTTTAATTCCTATTTATAAAATTGAAGGTGCAGCAATTGCAACTGGCATTGCTAGTACGCTTTATAATTTTATGAAATTTATATACATCTGGAAAAAATTTGGAATGCAACCGTATGCTATGCATACTGTAAAGACAATTGTGATTATTGGAACGGCATTAGTTGTGGGATTTTTTATGGCTGTCCCCGAAAACCCATGGCTTGCAATTGCTTACAGAGGTTTATTAATTACACTTTTATTTATCTCGCTTTCACTGTACTTTAAAATTGTCCCTGAATATCATCATTTAGTAAAAAAGATATTTACAAGGAATAAATAATTTTAAAACATGTTCTTGTTGGGTATCGATTGCCCTATTAAATTGATGTGAGTATCTTTGCCGGCTACCAAATTGTATCGGTTGTTTTAGTGTTATTAGTAGTAATGAGTAATTTGCAATTGATGAAAACTGATTTAAAGTCAAATATAATTTACAACGAATTACTTCAACTCGGAATCATTGATGCGAGTTCGATCAATCCTTTTTATCCTCAGGTACGCGACCGAAATGATGTTGGTGTTTTGCGTTGTGAAAAATCGGGTGTAATTTTTCTTGATCGATCAGACCATGTTGGTGCTACTTATTATGAAGCAAAGTCTGGCACTTCCTATTGGAGTTCTGAAGATCGTGCAGCTGGATTAAAAGAAACAGCGACCGACGACGTTCGCAGAGCTAGTCAAATAAAGGGTTATGTGTTAGGCAAAAAATTTGCTGATGTAGGTTCTGGCCTTGGTGGAATTTTAGATTTAGTAAAACCTTTTGTAAAAGAAATTGTTGCCGTTGAACCTCAAAATGACATACGAAGTAATCTAACACACATCGGATACAATACTCTTGCATCAATAAAAGAATTAGCTGAGCAAAAAACAAAATTTGATTTCATTTCTCTGTTTCATGTATTTGAACACATCACCAATCCTTTGGATTCATTAAAAATGTTGAATGCTTCACTTGATATTGGTGGAAAAGTATTTATTGAAGTTCCGCATGCAGGAGATGCACTTTTGACAAGCTACAACTTGGAATCATTTAAAAAATTTACATTTTGGAGTGAACATTTGATTTTACACACTTATAAAAGTTTGGAAACTTATTTGCAAGCTGCCGGATTTAAAAATATTGAAATTCTTGGATTTCAGCGTCATCCATTGGCCAATCATCTTGGATGGTTGCGTGATGGAAAGCCGGGAGGACAAAAAACCTTAACACATTTTAATGATGCTCAATTAGAAAAATCGTACAACGATTTTTTAATAAGAAGTCATCAAACAGATACCATAATTGGTATTGCTGAAAAAATATAACACGCTGTTATTTGCTGTTAGGACTTCGATACGGTTTCGAAATTATGCTTTTCATTAACCACCGAACCATTTTATTCGAACCCTACTCAGCCTGACAATGTTATCATTTCAGTTCATTCCAACTTCCCTGATGTAATGCAGAGCCAACCTTGTCAGACTGAGTAGCCGACGCTGGAGGCGTATCGAAGTCTAGAACGCTCTATTAATACCTACAACCCAGCGCATCTGAATATATTCTGGAGAATTATATGGAGTGCTGTTTAAAAACAAGGGCATATCAAATCGAATAATTAGCGGTTTAACTAATTGGAGTGGGGGAAAGCGTTTTATTGTTAATGCGCAACCTATTCCAGCATCTGCCCGGAAATCACTCATAGCAAACGATTCATTTGGTAAGTTGAAGTTGATGGCACCAATATCTCCAAACAAATATGTTTTTAGTCCAATTACCGAGTTTAATTTTGGAGCAATTCTTCCAATAAAACTAAAAAGTTCTTGAAATTCTAGCTCTATGTTTTCAGCGTAACCAGTTGTGCCCTTATAGGTGTTTCGTACTCCGCCAGTTTTATCAAGTTGCGACATAAGATAACCAGCGTAGCCACGCATATTTAAACCACCACCAGCTTGAAAATGATTTATATCTGCTCCATATCCCCCCCAATTGTCTGGGAAAATTGCAACTGATCGAGTGTATTTGTTATCCATCAGTGATTCTGGATTCGCACCTGCACCGTATAACATCGACTCACTAGCCCAGTTGGTTCCTGTTCCGATTTGAGCAAACGTACGCGTATTGATATTTATTTTTCCTAAATCATTTTTATTGACTACGTTAATCGAAAGGAAATGATAATCATAATCACTTCCAATAACTGATGTCGATAAGTTCATTTTAATGTTACCATTTCCGCGGTAATAGTTGTAGGGATGTTCGTAGCTAAGTAGCATCGTATTGTTGAATTTCCCTACGCCCCAATCATTTGGATTAACGAGATATGTTAGATCAGTCGAATCCTTACGATACATCATTTTGTATTGAATAGTAAAACTGTTTTTCCGCTTTGCATCCCAAAGTTCAAAGCCAGCTGTGGCAGCATCCAATCCGTCAAGGTGTCGTGCATTTAAATAAATGGCTGAATTTTTTATAAATTTATCTGTTGGAGTTCTAAAATTAAATACGACAGAAAATGGATCATATTTGTTCAAGTAATCTTTACTTTCTAATTGACTTTTTCCAATACCAGTATTTAAATTGACTGTAAGATTAAATGCTTTAATGGTTCCTAAATAATCTCCTGAAAGAAAAAGACCTGCCTTAATTCCATCGTATCCATTGTACCATAAATCGGGACGTAATTTTAATGTGTAATTTTCCCATGCCGGTGTATTGTAAATCTTAGAATCGAAAATCATTTCCTTTGGCATCTTCAATGCGTTATTCAGCATGTTCACATCTGCAAGCCGATGTGTAGTGTCAATGAGCACATTTGCAATTCCATGTTCAATAACAACTTTAGCGGTATAAGAGGGACGAATTTTATCCCATCCAATCCACCTTGGTAAAATAGTTGCATTGGTTTTCTTTTCGTACCAAGTATTTGGAATATAATAGTTGTATTTTTTTCCATCTTTAGAAATAATTGTGAAGTCTATTGGCATTTGCATTCGGCCATGTCGTTCAAACTTTACTAAATAGGTGTTTACTGAGTCAGCCTTTTTTACAGATTTTACGCTATAATCAATAGTTTGGCCTTGCGTCAACCACTGATCAAAAAACCAATTGAGGTCGACATTTGTAAATTGAATGATAGAATTACGAAAATCTTCTACGTAGGGATGACAAAATTTCCATTGATTAAAATAATGTGAAAATGCAGCATTAAAAAGTGAATCACCTAAAACATATTGTAGGTTGTACAGCATTGTTGCTGTTTTGGAGTAAACATTTGAGTAACCACCACCGTGTCGAATTGCTCCGTTAAAATGATCTGAATGTTGGTCAATAATTGTTTCATCTCCATTAGCTGCCGATCTTATATAACTATTATATACTTCAGAATTTATTACTTTGTCTTCCTGATTAAATTTAGTTACATAATTTGATTTGTATTGATAGTGTACTAAATTTTCACCATCTATACTTCGTAGGCACCAAGAGTCAATAAATTGTGTAAATCCCTCATCAAGCAAAGCCCTGTAAGTTTCATTACTTCCTACCATACCGAAAAACCAATTATGGCCTATTTCATGTGCAAGTAGCGATCGGTAGTCTGGGTCACGGCCACCATCAAGCGTAAGCATCGGATATTCCATTCCATCTTGCGCATCAGCAACAATCATTTTAGGATAAGCATACATTCCAATGTTTTTAGAATAAAATTCAATCACTTTTGCAGCAAAAGCGGATGCGTTTTGCCAACCAATACAATGCTGTTCTTCGCAAAGGGCTATTACTCTAATCCCATTCCAGTTTGTTTCGCCTATTCTGTAATTTGGCGATGTGGTAAATGCAAAGTCATGTGTATTTTCTGAATGAAATTTCCATGTTTTTACATTGCCATCTGCTTTTAAAATAATACTTGGCTCGGAGCCCCATGGCTTATTTTTAAAATTTGCTATATCTAATTTTTGACGTAAGTCGGCAGGTAACATTTCCTGTTCATTTGTCATAATACCAGTTGCGTCGAGAATGTAATGACTTGGCAATGTAATTTCCACATCATACACTCCGTAATCGCCATAAAATTCTCTTGTCAAATGTTGGTCTGTATCCCATCCTAATTTTTGATCGTAAACTGCAATGCGTGGATACCAATGCACGCCATCATAATGTTTAGATCCAAAATTTTTATAAAATTTCATCCTTCGTCTAATAGTTTCTCCTTTGTCAAAGTAAGTTTTAAAGGAAATTTTTATTTTCACCGATACGTTTGGTAACAATGGTCTTTTTAACCAAACTTTCAGAATTGTATTATCAAGTTCTGTTTTTAATGTTTCACTATTTATCGAAATTGAAATTACTTCAGTTCCTTTTTTCTGTGATTCGTATTTTCCATATTTTACTTTAATGCCGTTTCCTCTGTACAAATCTTCTGTATAAGATTCCGGTTGAAATGCATTTTCATACAAATGGAAATAGACATAAGTGAGTGTGTCAGGAGAATTATTGAAATAGGTTAACTCTTCTTCTCCTGTGATGATGTCTGTTTGATCATCTAAACTTGCTTGTATTTTGTAATAGGTATCTTGCTGCCAATAACCTAGAATGGGTGATTTATTTTTCCAATAATGCGGATTTTCAGTTGAGCGATATGCAATAGTTGGATTTTGACTAACGGCATTAATTACCACTAGTAGGAATATGGAGCATATAGTATTTCTGACCATCATTTTATTGCGTTTGTTGGAACACAAATATAGGGATAAGAGGTATGTTTTAGATGTTCAGTTGCAAGTGCTTTTTTCATTTTAATAAGATTTCTCAATTTTATTACATTTGTGCTCCTATGCAAACCAAACTCTTTTTTATTCGTAAGTCAAAAACGTTTTTTATGCGCATGCGTCTACATGTACTTGTAGAACCATTCAGTGGCTTGCTCATGAATCTAGTCTATTTATCCAAAATGTCTAAGTGGAGAGCAAAGACGCCTTCTCCAAAATTAAATGATTTTTATTCCTCCAAATGGGATTATAACAAACGTTATAAGCTATATGATTTTCTATTTACAGATGAAAAATTAGACGGTCCTATTACCTATTTAGAATTTGGTGTGGCTGCTGGTAAATCTTTTAAATGGTGGGTTGAAAAAAACAAAGATCCCAATTCAACTTTTGATGGCTTTGATACGTTCACGGGTTTACCCGAAGACTGGAATGTTTTTAAGGCGGGGGCAATGTCAACCGGAGGTAATTTCCCTGAGGTAAATGATGATCGTGCAACTTTTCACAAAGGACTTTTTCAGGATACATTACCAAAACATTTGACAACAATCAATACTGATTCTAGAAAAGTGTTTCACATGGATGCCGATTTGTATACGTCCACATTGTATGTGTTAACTTCAATTGCCCCGCATTTGCGCAAAGGAGATTTGATTTTATTTGATGAATTCACCGTACCGACGCACGAATTTTTAGCATTCACCGAATTTTTAGCTGCATATTATATTAATGTGGAATTAGTAGCTGCTCAGAATAATTATTATTTCTCAGCATTCAAAGTACTTTAAATCGCGTCTTTGAGTAGCTAAAGCTGCGCTTCTTCTTTTTTCATTTCAATTTCTTCTTGCTCCAAAAGAGATAAACTTTTTTCTTTTGCGCCTTCAATGCTTGCATCTAATTCAAATCCTATTAATAACATCATTGAGTTATAATAAATCCAAATTAAAATAACAATGATTGAACCAATTGACCCATAAAGTTTATTGTATCTACCGAAATTGTTGATGTACCAAGCAAATAGTATAGATGTGATAATAATTAAAGTAGTTGAGAGCAACACTCCAGGACTAATAAAATTGGTATGCATTTTTTGTGCTGGGCCGTAACGATAAAAAATTCCGATAATAAACATAAATAACATGGCTAGAATTAGCCATTGGCCTGTTGTAAGCAATATATTATTTATTATATCAGATTTAAATAATCTGTCAATTGTCACTTGCGTAACGATGCTAATTGTGATAGCAATAAGTAGCGAAATGGTTAGTATAAAAACCATAATAATAGCAATTGATTGTTGTTTCCAAGCTGCTCGTCTTTCTTTTACGTGAATGCTTTTGTTGAATGCATCCATCATTGCAGTAAATCCTTGTGTGGAGAAAAAAAGTGCAATGATGAAGCCAATTGAAAGTAGTTTGGTGTTTTGTTGATTGATAATTTCATTGATTGTATCCTGCACAATCTCGAAAGCATTAGCTGGCATTATGTCCTTAATGGCTTCAAAAAGTGTACTTTGAAAATTTGCAATAGGTATAAATGGGATCAGTGTAAAAAGGAAAATTATTGAAGGAAACAAGGCAACAAAAAAATTATAGGCCATAGACGACGCTCTTTGATTGAGTCCGCCGCGGCGTAATCCTCTTGAGAAAAAGACACCTACTTCGTAAATTGAGATACCCTCAAAGCCCCATGGTTTAAGTCTTTTGGTGAGTGTACTGATTGTACGTCCCAAGAAGGACTCCCTTAATATTTTAAAAAATCTTTTTATCATTCACAGTAGCAAATTAATGATTGTAATGAATAACCGAATTGATATTTTAAAAACGATAAAATTATTATTAACCCGCTTTTAAACTTAAATCTAAACTACGAACACTGTGAGTAATTGCCCCAACTGAAATAAAATCCACACCGATTTGTGCATACGATCGAATACTAGCTGCGCTAATGCCTCCAGATGCTTCTGTCTCAAATCGTTTAGCAATCTTAGCAATAGCTGTTTGCAAGTCTTCTGTTGTGAAATTATCTAGCATAATTCTATTAACTCCCCCCAGTGAAAGCACTTCATCTAACTCCTTAAAATTACGAACTTCAATTTCTATGGATAGCGCTAGTTTATTTTCTTCTAAATATTTTTTTGCTGATAGAATTGCATTTTTAATTCCACCTGCATAATCAACATGATTATCTTTAATTAAAATCATATCGTACAAGCCAAATCGATGGTTTATTCCACCGCCAATGCGCACGGCCCATTTTTCAAAGTAACGAAATCCGGGAGTGTTTTTGCGAGTATCAATAACTTTTGTTTTTAATCCGTCTAGTAATTTTACTAATTCAAATGTCTGAGTTGCAATTCCACTCATTCGTTGCATGCAATTTAAAACTAGGCGCTCTGCCTTCAGTATGGAGCGTGCAGGACCTTGTACCGAAAAGGCAACATCTCCTTTTTTGATTAATGCTCCATCAGCGATAAAAACATGTATTTTTATTTTCGGGTCAACCTGAAGAAAAATAAGTTTCGCCAATTCTACTCCAGCTAAAATGCCGTTATCTTTAATTAACAATTTTGCATTGTCGATTTTAGATTCAGGAATAGTTGCAATTGAAGTATGATCTCCTTCTTGTACATCTTCAGCTAGTGCTGCTGTAATGAATGAATGAATTAACGGAAGATCGGCAACAAAATCTGTATAAGTTGTGGAATTACTCATCGTTATTTTCAATACGGAATTGTGTCACCGTATTTGTTCCTGTTGACATTTTCAAAAGGTAATGAACTCGATAGTTGCCTGTTGAGGTTTTTAACGTTCCTATTGCGAATTGCGCTTCGTTTTTTGTTTGACTTTTACGAATGACAGTGAATTCCTGAACTTGGTGTTTGGCGAAAAAGTCCTTAAGTATTAATTCTGCTTGAGCTCGGCTGTAAATACTTTCTTTATCCAATACTTTTATATCAATATTTTCGGCAAGAAATTTAGAAATTTCTTTAGAATTTCCCTTTCGTATAGCAGTCGCAATATCATCAATAATATCCGCTGTGGCTGCTAAGGGTGAAATAAAAAGTAGAAAGGCAAGAAGTGTTTTCATTTTATTGATAATTACAATTTAAATACAACTATCGAGCCAAAATATCGGTTATTTTCGTTGCACCACTTTGATGTCAAATTTAATGTTTTTTTTTAACTTCACTAATATATTAATTGCTAATGAAAATAACTATTCTGCTAACTGCAAAAACGGAGGATGGCTGGGTAAAACTCGGATTTTTGCAATACCTGAAACGACTCGAGCATTATTGTACGCTTGAAGTGATTGAAATCCCAGCCCCAAAACAGCATAGTAAATTAGATACTTTAGCACAAAATCGTGCTGAAGGCGAATTACAATTGGCTAAAATTGCACCTACCGATCGACTCATTTTATTGGATGAAAAAGGGAAGGAGTTTTCCTCGATGGAATTTTCTACATGGATTGAAAAGCAACAAGTTGCAGGGTACAAAAGAATCGTGTTTTTGGTTGGAGGTCCTTTTGGATTTTCTGAGATGGTTTACCAAAGAGCAAACGATAAAATTTCGCTTTCTCAGATGACTTATTCTCACCAAATGGTTAGGGTAATTTTAGCGGAGCAATTATATCGAGCTTTTTCAATAATTAAAGGAGAAAAATACCATCATTTGTAGCTAATGCTTGAATCAAATATTTTTTCTTTTTGTATTTTTTTATTGTGAAATGTTCTTTAAATACAATTCCCATTTCCAAGCCGACTCCATCATTTCGTCCAACGATCGTTTAGGTTTCCAGCCAAGGGTTTTTGCTGCTTTTGTATTGTCAGCGTAAATGGATACCACATCACCCGCACGGCGATTTGTAATTTCAAAATTTAATTTTTGGTTGGAAATTTTTTCAAAAGCATTGATTGCTTCTAATACTGTAACACCATTGCCACTGCCTAAATTAAATAAATCAAATACTTGCTGTTGCTCGTTATTGATTAATAAATTCAGTGCTTTTACATGCGCTTCTGCAATATCACAAACATGAATGTAATCCCGAATACACGTTCCATCGCGTGTAGGATAATCACTGCCGAAAATCTCCATTTTTGGAATTTTTCCAATTGCAGTTTGTGTAATTACAGGTACTAAATTATTGGGACGTTGGTTTGGAAGTTCACCAAGCTTTCCTGTTTCGTGGGCACCTACCGGATTAAAATACCTTAACACGATTCCTTTCATCGTTGAGGATCCTAGCAGTGCGTCTTCTAGTATTTTTTCACCTACTACTTTTGTAAATGCGTAAGGAGATTCCACTTTACCAATGCTTGTTTCTTCGTTTACAGGAAGTTCTTTAATATTTCCATAAACTGAACAAGAAGATGAAAAAATAAAATTTTGAACCCCATTTTTTTCGCCAATCTCTAATAAATGTAATAGAGAATTGATATTGTTATGATAATACATTAATGGTTTAGCTACTGATTCAGGAACGGATTTAAATGCAGCAAAATGAATGATCCCTGTAATGCCTTTGAATTTTTTAAATACCTCTTCAACTTCATTTTTATTGGAGAGGTCAGCTTCGATATGATCGATAGTTATTCCTGTAATTTCTTTGATTCTTTTGTACGTTTCTGGTGATGAGTTCGAGTAGTTGTCAACGGATATAATTTTAAATCCTGATAATTTAGTTAGCGCAACTATTGTATGGGAACCAATATAACCCGCACCACCTGTAACTAAAATTATATTTTCGCTCATTTTCGTTCTGTTTTTATTAAGAACGTCACAAGGTAAGAATTTTGTAGATTTTATGGAATATGTACTTTAGCGCTATGGAAATTATTTTTGCATCACAAAATAAAAATAAAATTAAAGAAATTAATGCTTTAGTACCTGAGACCATTTTGGTGAAAGGTTTAGATGAAACTATTTTTACTTTTGAATTGAGGGAGGATGGTGATACTTTGGAGGCAAATGCGCTTCAAAAAGCACGATTTGTTTTTGAGAAGACAGGTCAACCTTGCTTTGCCGACGATACAGGGTTGGAGATACAAGCTTTGAATGGACGCCCAGGCGTATTGTCGGCTCGCTATGCAGGTGAGGCAAAAAATGCAAATGCTAATATAGATAAAGTGCTTGCTGAATTAGTTAATACTGTTAATAGGAAAGCGTGTTTTCGTACTGTAATTGCTTTTTGTGACGGAAAAGGGGAATATCTTTTTGAGGGTACTGTAACAGGAAAAATAGCAGAAGAAAAGGTTGGTGAAAATGGCTTCGGTTACGATCCAATTTTTATGCCAGATGGATTTTCTAAATCATTTGCTGATATGACTTTTGATGAGAAAAATAAGGTGAGCCACAGATCAATGGCTTTGCAGAATTTTGCTAAATTCCTTTCTTTGAAGGGATAAACCGTGTTTTTTAGTCCTCCTTTTGTTGCTTTATTCAAAACCGCTGTATAGAAAGTAGTTTTTAACATTCTGCTGTGAAAACCTATTTGTTTTAGATGATTCTCCTGAGTTCAAAATCTTATCTTTGTTTCACCTATGAAAATAAGGGTTGGTATTCTATTCGGAGGCGTTTCAAAAGAACGTGAAATTTCTTTCGCCGGTGGTAGAACTGTCTATGATAATCTCGACAAGGAACTCTTCGAACCTATTCCAATTTTTGTGGATAGTTTTGGAAAATTTATTCTTTTAAATTGGGAATATGTTTACAAGGGAAGTATTCGCGATTTTTATCCACCCCTTGACATGGTTCCCGCTTCGGTAGGAGATTTTCAGGTTTATGCAGAATCTCTTAATCCTAGTTTAGCTACTCAGGAGGATATGGCCTTGCAATTGGGCCAGCGGGTAGGGGAGGTTGAATTAAAAAAAATAATTGATTTTGCTTTTTTATGTTTGCATGGTCCTTATGGTGAAGACGGGCGCATTCAGGGAATGTTAGAATATTGGGGGATTCCTTATTCAGGTAGTGGTATTCTCCCTTCTATAATAGGAATTGATAAAGTACTTCAGAAGAAATTGATGGCGAAGGCCGGCTTTGCTACTCCTAATTTTTTCGCAGTAAAAAGAAAAGATTGGTTTGGGCGAAATTCAAATACTATTTATGAAAAAGCGGTAAAAGAAATTGGATTTCCACTTGTTGTAAAATCTGCTACTCAAGGTTCTTCTATTGGTATAACTATTTTACATAATGAAAATGTTAATGCGTTTACCGAAGCATTAAACAAAAGTTTTTTTACGCGTATTATTTCTGCTGAAGAATGGAAAATTCAGGATAAGGGAGCGCAAATTGAAATCATTCGATTGCTAACAGATATTCGAGAAGGTATTGGATTGCCTATTATCATTCATATGAATGATGAAAAAGAAATCATTTTTCATCCTGATGTTTTGCTGGTTAAAACAACAGCTCATTTCTCAAAATATAATTCATCTTTATTTTTTGAATCTCTTGATTCAGAGGCCGAGGTTTTATTGGAAGGATTTATTGAAGGCAAAGAATTTTCATGTATTGTAATAGAAGATGAGGAAGAAAGAGCAGTTGCACTTCCTCCAACTGAAATTCGGAAGGGGAAAGAACTTTTTGATTATCGTTCAAAATATTTACCAGGTCTCGCTCGTAAAATAACACCTATTGAACTACCGGAAGATCAAATTGAAAAAATAAGAAAAGAATGTGAAAGACTTTTTTCAGAACTGAGTTTTGATGTGTATGCGCGCATAGATGGATTTATTGCTTCAAATGGTGTCATTTACCTCAACGATCCTAATACGACTTCTGGGATGATGCCCTCTTCTTTCTTTTTTCACCAAGCAGCTGAGATTGGCTTAAATCCTTCGCAATTTCTAACCTTTATTCTTCGAACATCTTTGCGAGCACGTATTCGGGCTGATAAGAATGCAAAAAAATATGATCATTTGTTGATGAAATTGGATGACGCAATGCGAAAATCCAAATCAAAAAGCGAGAAGAAATTGAGAGTTGCTGTAATTCTTGGCGGCTATTCTTCTGAACGACATATTTCCGTTGAAAGTGGAAGGAATATTTACGAAAAACTTTCCTCATCTACGAAGTATGCCCCGTTTCCAGTTTTTTTATCGGGCAATAATTTAGACCATCAATTATTTATTATTCCAATCAACGTTTTATTAAAAGATAATGCTGATGACATAAAAGATAAAATTGATAATTGGAAAGTTCATCCAGTGGTACAGCGAATTATTGATTCTTGTACTTTCATTACGCAAACTTATTCAACTCCCGATTCGCTAGCAGCACCACGCAAGATTAAATATGAAGAATTGGCTCAACTGTCAGATGCAGTTTTCCTAGGACTTCATGGTAGGCCTGGTGAGGATGGTGCTGTGCAGGAAAAATTAGATGCGTTTGGTATTCCATACAATGGATCAGGAAAGGCAAGTTCTGAAATTACAATTGATAAATTTAGAACCAACGAGTTACTCCTGGCGAATGGATTGCTAACGGCATCACATTTACTTATAAGTGAAGAAGATTGGAACAGTAATCGCGAAAAAATATTAAAATTAATTGACGAAAATATAAAGTGGCCTTTTATTGCTAAACCTGTTGATGACGGTTGTAGTTCAGCAGTGCGAAGGATTAAAACTAAATTGGAATTAGAAACTTTTGCTAAATTAATTTTTCGGAAGACGGAAGATTTTGATCCTGAACTAGCAGCGGTTTTAAAAATAAAAGCAAAGGAAGAGTTTCCTCGTAAAAAAGTGTTTTTAATTGAAGAATTAATAAGTAAGAAGGCCGCAAATCATTTTTTGGAAATAACAGGTGGCTTGCTAACTAAATATAATGCTAAAGGAGAAATAGATTACGAAGTTTTCGAAGCTTCTGAAGCCCTGTCGGAAGGAGAGGTACTTTCTTTAGAAGAAAAGTTTTTGGCTGGACAAGGTCAGAACATAACTCCAGCGAGGTATGCCTTAGATCCTCAGCATCGACAACAAATTTCGGATCAGGTTAAAGCAACTTTTAGTGCAGCCGCGCGTCTTCTAAATATTCAGGGTTATGCAAGAATAGATGCCTTTGTCCGTGTTTATACTCCGCAAAAAATTGAAATAATATTTATTGAAGTAAACTCGTTGCCTGGTATGACGCCTGCAACTTGTATATTTCACCAAGCCGCAATTAATGCTTACAAACCTTATGATTTTATTGATCGTATTCTTGATTTTTCATTTGAACGTAAGCGTAATCAAATTAAGCAATCTATATGATTAGTAAAATGAAAAACATTTCCGCTTTTTTGAAGAGTAGAATTTTTCTAATCAATTTCGGCATTGCTATTGTGTCAATTCCTCTCTTACTGTGGATTATTTTTATTTCAATGGCATCTTATACAACTCATAATCAAAGTGTTGATGTGCCCGATTTTAAGAATTTAAAAATAAGGCAACTTGCGTCATTTGTTGAAAATAAGGGATTAGGTTTTGAAATTATTGATTCAATATGGAATCCGAAATTGGAAAGGGGAGTTGTTATAAAGCAAGATCCTGAACCAGGAGACAAAGTTAAAAAAGGAAGAAAAATATATTTATATGTTACTTCAATTCGTCCCCCAATGATAAGTATGCCAAAGTTAGAGGACCTTTCGTTACGGCAAGCATTGGCTATTTGCGAAAGTTATGGATTACTTAGCTTTGGGAAAGCTGTTGATGGCCCATGTGATGGTTGTATTATAACACAGCTGTATAATAATAAACGCATTGCACCAGGAACATTAATTGCGAAAGGTCAGACGATAACGCTTTTATATGGAAAGGGTTTAAACGCAAGTACACAAGGATGTCTTGTTCCACAATTGGTTGGTTTAAATTTTCGTGCAGCACGCGGAAAGCTGATGGATCTTGGCTTAGAATGGATGGTAGTAGCTGATGCAGGAATTAAAGATACTTTGAGCGCCATTGTTTACCAACAGGAACCTAAGTTTGGAAGAGATCGTCGATTAGTTATTGGTTCAGTTATTGATTTACATGTTACCAATGACCTCTCGAAAATAAATACTAGTGATTCAATTCAAAATCCATTTTAAATAATGAAGCGTATTTTTTATTTTCTTTTGATTTTTATTTTCAATGCTACTCTTATTGAAAAGGTAGCAGGACAATCAACAGAAAATTTAGTGCCATTAACTTCGAATCCAAATCAAATGGCTGATGCAAATAAATTATCAAATTCACGAACTGCATCTTCCTTTCCATCTGATACTATTGTGCTCAGCTCAAATGGACTTCGCGATAATTTTTCTTATGATTCACACAGACCAGATACTTCTTTGTGGGATTTAGCTTTTACGAATCCGCCTTCGCAAGTGGAACCATCTGGAGTTTATATTAATCGCACTTGGGCAAATGCTCCTGTCAACCTTGGTGTCTGCACTTTTGATGGAATAAAATGGAATGGTCAGCCGTATGTAGAATTAGCATCTGTCAACAGCACAGGACCAGCTGATGACCTTGTGTCGCGTCCGATTGATTTAACTTCATACACTGTTGCTGATTCAGTTTATTTGAGTTTCTGGTATGAATCGCAGGGGCGGGGATATGCTCCAAACACACAGGACTCTTTCTTGCTCGATTTTAATATACCTGCTTGGAATCCTGATCAGTTTACTACGGTTTGGAAAACTGTTTGGTATGTTTTGGGTTATACACCTACTATCAACGACACTAATTTTCATTTAGGTTTGATAAAATTAGACAGCGCAGTTTATTTTACTTCAGGTTTTCGTTTCCGATTTCATAATTACGCCTCTCAATGTGGGAGTAACGACCATTGGCACTTAGACGAAGTTTTTTTGAAAGATGATCGCAACTTCAATGATACGCTCAGTTTAGATGTTGGATTTGTTTATCCTCCAACTTCAGGTCTTACTGATTTTTGGTCCGTTCCTCATACGCATTACAAAGCTTCTATGATGGCATCAAATTTCAATGTTCAAATTCGCAATAATGATATCACTGCTAGAAATATTACTTATTGGTATTATGTTTTTGATGAATCCAATAATCTTCTCGCCCCAACACCATACCCAAATTTAACTGGGGCAGTAGATATTTGTCCTACTTACTTTTCAGCAGGTTATATGAATAGTGCGCCATTAACACATCCTCCTATTAATTATAGTTACGATCAGACGATAGTGAATGCTGATAGTACAACTTATGTAATGAAGCATGTTTTGAAGGAGAATGCGACCACTTTTGATACCTGTGCTACCATTCAAAAATTTTATAATTATTATGCGTATGATGATGGAAGTGCAGAGGTTGGTTATGGTTTGTATGGCCAATATTCTCAATTAGCTTATAAATTTACAATGCCACTTGGGATGACTGATACATTGAAAGCAATTCAAATGTATTTTTTACCTGTTCAAGATATTTCAAATCTTCAACAACGAACTTTTAGTTTGACTGTTTGGAGTGACCAAGGAAATGAGCCGGGAACTATTCTATATTCTCAAGATACCCAGAGTCCTGAATTTAATTTTGAAACTCCAAATCGTTTTGTTTCCTATGGAATAGATAGTGGAACGGTCGTTCTTTCAGGAGGACAAACTTATTACATAGGTTGGGTGCAACAAGCCATCGATCGATTGTATGTTGGCTTTGATTACAATACGGATCATCATGATAAAATTTATTATAATACAAGTGGAAATTGGAATCAATCCATCTTCAGCGGTTCATTAATGATTCGTCCTGTATTTGCTGATCAATACGATGCAAGCGGAGTAGTTGAACAACGTCCTACGACTTCAATTTCTATATTTCCAAATCCTGCACATGATTTAGTTTATATTTCTGGATTAGAAAATTGGGCTGCGAAATTTACTGTTTCAGTTTTTGATATTGCAGGAAGAATTGTGCTTCCAACACAAAATATTTCTGAAAATGCATCCATTGATATTTCGTCGCTTAAAAACGGAATTTATTTATTTAAGATAATAGACCAGGACGGAATTGAAATTGGTGTACAACGATTAGCTGTCGCTAATTAGTTAAGAGAATTCAAAAAAAAAGGATGAAAATTTTCCATCCTTTTTTTATTTTAAGATTTATATTTATTTCTTTTCCTCTTCCTTTACCTCTTCAAAATCCACATCAGTTACTTCTGCGTCTTTGCCTTTTTGTTCTGGATTTGGAGTTTCTTCATTAGATGGATTTGCACCTTCTGCACCTTTCATAGCTTCATACATTCCTTGTACTACAGTCTGTAATTTCTCCAGTCCAGAGTCAATAGCAGGGATATTTTTATCGGCATGTGCTTTTTTCAATTCAGCAAGGGCTTCTTCAATAGGAGCTTTTTTGTCGGCAGGTAGTTTATCTCCGTATTCTTTTAGCTGTTTTTCAGTTTGAAAAATTAATCCATCAGCCTGATTTATTTTTTCCACTTCTTCTTTTAATTTTTTATCTGACTCTGCATTTATTTCAGCTTCACGTTTCATTTTTTCTATTTCATCTTTCGACAATCCGCTAGAAGCTTCGATTCGAATATTTTGTGATTTACCAGTATTCTTATCTTTTGCGCTTACATTTAAAATACCATTTGCATCAACGTCGAAGGTTACCTCTACTTGTGGAACACCGCGTGGAGCTGATGGAATTCCATCAAGAACAAATCGACCAAGTGTGCGGTTATCTTTTGCCATCGGACGTTCTCCTTGTAGGATATGAATTTCTACAGATGGTTGATTATCGGAAGCGGTTGAAAATGTTTCTGATTTTTTTGTAGGAATGGTTGTATTTGCCTCTATCAGCTTTGTGCATACGCCACCATATGTTTCGATACCCATTGACAAAGGTGTTACATCAAGTAATAATACATCCTTTACCTCGCCTGTTAAAACTCCGCCTTGAATTGCCGCTCCTAAAGCCACAACCTCATCTGGATTTACACCTTTGGAAGGCGCTTTGCCAAAAAATTTCTGTACTGCATCAACAATAGCTGGAATACGTGTTGATCCACCAACTAAAATAACTTCGTTGATGTCATTCACAGAATACCCGGAGTTTTTAAGCGCAGTTTTGCATGGCTCAATTGTACGTTTTATTAAATCATCAACCAACTGCTCAAATTTTGCTCGTGTTAGCGTCCGCACAAGATGTTTTGGAATTCCATCGACAGGCATGATGTATGGCAAGTTAATTTCTGTAGTTGCCGTACTCGAAAGTTCAATTTTCGCTTTTTCAGCACCTTCTTTTAAGCGTTGTAACGCCATTGGATCTTTTGAAAGGTCAAGTCCGTTTTCTGATTTGAATTCAGCCACTAACCAATCAATAATTTTTTGATCAAAATCGTCGCCACCAAGGTGTGTATCTCCGTCTGTTGATTTCACTTCAAATACGCCATCGCCTAATTCAAGAACAGAAACGTCGTGCGTACCACCACCACAATCAAACACCACAATTTTCATTTCCTGATTTTTTTTGTCAAGACCGTAAGCTAATGCGGCAGCTGTTGGTTCATTAATGATTCTTCGAACTTTTAATCCAGCAATTTCACCCGCTTCTTTGGTGGCCTGGCGTTGCGCGTCATTAAAATATGCAGGCACCGTAATAACAGCTTCGCTTACTTCCATCCCTAAATAATCTTCTGCAGTTTTCTTCATTTTCTGAAGGATGATAGCTGATATTTCCTGTGGGGAATATTTGCGATCGTCTATCTGAACTCGTGGTGTGTTGTTATCACCTTTTACAACTTTATAAGGTACGCGACTAACTTCATCCTTTATCTCTTCAAAAATATGTCCCATAAAACGCTTAATTGAATAAATCGTTTTTGTAGGATTAGTAATTGCCTGTCGTTTTGCAGGTTCTCCAACTTTTCTTTCGCCGTTCTCTACGAATGCTACTATAGAAGGTGTTGTACGATGACCTTCTGAATTTGGAATAACAACGGGCTCGTTGCCTTCCATTACCGATACACAGGAGTTAGTTGTTCCTAAGTCGATTCCAATGATTTTACCCATAAAAGTATTTGTTAATTATATTTAGTTATCCCCCTAAGTCAATTGGTATGCCAAGGGTCAATTGGCAGATTTAAGCGTCATCATTTCATTATTTAAGCTGTAATTAATGACAAAACGGCACTTTTATTCAAAATGTCGTTTCATATTAGGAGCTAATTAGTTATTGACAACCAGGGGGAAGATCAAGGATATTAGTAATTGTTTCATTGCGATCGAGGAACTGCAGGTGACAAGAATATTGTCCTTTTGAAAGTGTGTCTTCAGTTTGTGGAGTGATCGTTAAATTAGTTTTGACTTTTTGATACCTGCAAGAAAACACACCAAGCCCATTGTTGATGTTTGTATAAAGCGGTCTTTCTTGCACTAATGAATTTGAGGGACTGTTGACTGCCATAAATGTTTGAAGTGCTTCACCACCGGCATAAACAATAAATTCAAGGTAATCAGATTCTCTAGCACTCACGTTGGGGTCATTTGATAAAACGGTTGCCAGGTATTTGTAAAAAGCATTTGGGTCAAATGAAATACCGTGGGCTGTATTTGCAGAAATAGAATCAGTTTCAATACTAGAAATAGTCCATTCAGGTGCAACTTTAAAAGTAATGTTATTACTTAAGTCCCGCTCCTTATAGTGAAATTTGCAGCTTACTTGGTAAATGCGTGCGTTTGGTGTTCCAGCCCATTGTACATCTATCATTGTGGTAGGGCTAATTTTTATTAAACTTAATGTTGGACCGGATGGCCTGGTGATATTAAAATCTTTTATGATTGTAGTTGTTGCATCTACAACATTTCCTGTGCTCACATTTGTGATGATAAGCTTGAAACTATGTGTTGCATTTATTACAGGAGTATTCATTGAATAAAGAACATAGTTTGGTGCGTAAAAAATTCCCGGTTCTTTATTGGGTATTGTATCAGGACTCAATTGAAAATAATTAACAACGACACCATTTTGGTCCATCTCCTGCATCCAAACATCCAATTGATTGATGTAATAAATGGAATCATAATTTTGAGCCATTGAAAGCGCATTGTCAGGTCCTAAAAATGCCTTTTCTATTCTTACATATTGTTTGGGTTGCGATTGGTCGAACAAACAGTAAACGACTGTAGTTTCTTTCCAATTGTCGAGCATATCAAGTTCGGTACTGCAGGTGCAGAAAAGAAATACAATGGAACTAAATATCAAAACTTTTTTCATGTGATTGTTTTGTCCTTATAAATTCTAGTTAAATTAATATCTCTTGTAGGAGCAATTACTATCGGAACTTTTTCAACTACAACTGAACTTGTATCCAAACCGAAAGCACTTTCTTCTGATTGACTGAAATGTTTCAGGAAGCCGTAAATATCCAGAACAATTTTTTCTCCGAATGGAAATTCGTTATCGTACGACAAATGTTTTTCAATAACAACGAAACGGAAATCGCCGATTACATTCTGACGTGATAAGGATTCATAACGACTGGTAATATCCACTTCTTTATTTTTTACCATGTCCTCAACCACTTTTCTGAACAACAAATTAATGCGCGGCGCAACACGGAATCCTAATTTGAAGTCTATTCTGTAAACATCATCCTTAATAATTTCTTTTACTGCATAATCCATTCGATAGGGTTCGTCTTTCAAGTCAACATGAACAAACCAATAAATATCGGCACGCTTTGGTTGCTTTTGAAAAATGGAATACATGATTTTCGTTTCAATCTCATCATGATTATCAGCACTGGTTAAATAAACCAAATGTGTGGCATATTTTGTTACGGATAGATCTCTGCTCAGGTGATTTAAGGTTGGTAAATAATCATCGAGTTTTACAAATTCCAGGTAACGGTTTCTTATTTTTCTTGCCATCTGCCAGCAATACATAACAGTAAATAAAACACTTGCTATTCCTAAGCTCAACCATCCACCATGTGTAAACTTGCTCATATTAGCAATAAGGAATGCTATTTCTACTATTAGAAAAACAACACTGAATAAATAAATGTAAAATTTATTGTAATGTTTTATTCTCATAAAATAATACAACAATCGCGAGGACATCACCATTCCTAAAATAATGGTTAAACCGTATGCCGCTTCCATATTTTTTGATTCACGGAAATAAAGTACAACGCCGATACATCCAATCATCAGCAACCAATTGACAGATGGAATATATAATTGTCCACGAAGTGCAGTAGGAAATTTGATTTTTACTTTCGGCCAGAAATTCAAACGCATACCTTCATTAATGAGGGTAAATGAACCACTGATAAGTGCCTGACTAGCCACAATAGTTGCTACAGTAGCTATAGCTATACCGGTTGGTAGAAACCAAGCTGGCATGATTGAATAAAATGGGTTGTTGTTGTCATTTAAGTACTGTCCTTTCAGTGTAATTAAATATGCGGACTGACCGAAATAATTGAGAAGCAACATTGTTTTTACAAAGATCCAACTGATGCGAATATTTTTTCTTCCGCAATGTCCTAAATCAGAGTATAGCGCTTCGGCTCCGGTTGTACATAGGAAAACTGCTCCCAATAACCAGAATCCTCCCGGATGCAGGACCAATAATTTGTATGCGTAATATGGATTTGCTGCAGCAAGAACTGAAGGCATTCCAACTAATTGCGATAATCCCAAAACGCCAATCATGGAAAACCAAATAAGCATTACCGGTCCAAAAAACTTTCCGAGAAAATTTGTTCCAAATTGTTGAAGGAAAAATAAACCTGCGATGATGGCAATAATGATCGGAACAGTTTCAATATTTCTGAACATTTCCGTCATGTGTAATCCTTCAACAGCGGAAGAAACGGAAATTGGTGGTGTAATAATTCCTTCTGCTAAAACAGCGCTTCCACCAATAAGTGCTGGGTACATGAGCCATTTTACTTTTGTTTTCTTTACTAATGCATACAGTGCAAAAATTCCACCTTCACCTTTATTGTCTGCGCGAAGAGTGAGTATCACATACTTGATCGTTGTTTGTAATGTGAGTGTCCAAAAAATACAGGAAACACCACCTAAAACAGTGTCAATATCAATGGGTTGATCACCAACGATGGCTTTTAGCACATACAAAGGAGATGTACCAATATCGCCGAAAATAATTCCTAGAGTAATAAGTAGTCCTGCAGAGGTAACTTTGCTGTGGACACTACCATTGTTTGACATTTAGCGTAATTAAAATCTTGGCAAAGTTATGGGGTTTTAAGTTCCATATTCAAGAAAATGAAAATAATTAATTGCTAAAGCATCCTTGTTCGCTTTAGCAGGTAGGGCAGAAGGACTTGTTTAAAGCCCTCATTAATATCCGCTTCCACAAAGTCAATCCGGTATTGGCCACAGCGTAATTTGAGCTTTTGCTTAAACTCGGTGATGGATTTGATATAAGTATCTTTGATTTCATTGGGTTGAACTTTTACCTCTTCACCCGACTCCATATCCACAAAGGTGTAAGGCCGATTTTCATATTCAAAATCCAATTCATGTTGTTTGTCGGTAACATGGAAAAGAATGACTTCGTGCCGATTATGTCGCAGGTGTTGGAGTGCTGAAAAAAGTTCTTCTGACTCCGTTCTGGAATCAAACATGTCACTGAAAATAATTACGAGCGAACGTCTATGAATACTTTCAGCAATCTGATGTAATGCTTCTACGGCGAAGGTTTTTGTTTTTTTATTTTCAGAGGGAATACTTAGTAATTTTTCAAGTTCGTTGAAGAGTAACTTATGATGCACATTACTACTTCTAGCAGGTGTGTGTACTTCAACTTCTTCTCCAAAAACACTTAATCCAACAGCATCTCTTTGCATGCGTAATAATTCTGCAATTGCAGCCGCACACTGAATTGAAAATGTAATTTTGTTTAGTGGTTCTTTCTTTCCTTTTTCGGGCAATGGAAAATACATGGAAGAGGAGTGGTCAATTACTAAATGACAACGTAAATTGGTTTCTTCTTCGTAACGTTTTATAAACATTTTATCTGTTCGTCCGTATAGTTTCCAATCAATATGCTTAGTTGATTCTCCTGAGTTATACAATCGATGTTCCGCAAACTCAACTGAAAATCCGTGAAAAGGACTTTTGTGTAGACCGGTAATAAAGCCTTCTACTACTTGACGGGCTATGAGCTCGAGGTGCGAAAACTGTTGTATTTCCTGGCGGTTTATTGGCATTTCTATTATTGAGTATTTAGTATTGGGTATTGGGTATTGAGATTTTT
>Ga0208975_1000038_pt1 | contig 73588 bp, 99 predicted proteins | sample GreLakmeER78MSRF_FD_187700 | JGI IMG/M metagenome (GOLD analysis project Ga0208975, IMG submission 187700) | Freshwater lentic microbial communities from great Laurentian Lakes, MI, USA - Great Lakes metaG ER78MSRF (SPAdes) | ecosystem: Environmental > Aquatic > Freshwater > Lake | place: Great...
TACAGGGGCGCGGGTGGCGAATCTCGGCACAGCCAGCGCATCGAGGCTGGCGTTGACTTGCAGGCCCAATGCCGTGTTCGCGGCGAAGGTGGCGAGCGTAGCAGGAATGTCGGCGTTCAGCACGGCGAGCAGGCGGTCGGTTGGGAGGCTCCAGAACTGCGCGTTGGTTGTTGCGAGCGTCGAAGCGAGATGGTGAGTTGCCTCTCCAGCTTGCAGGACGAGGTGTTCCTTGGCCTGTAAGTCGGCTTCGGCGGTGGTGAGTTGGCGAATGATGGACATGGTATTGGTTAGTAAAGAATACAGACGGGGTGGGTAGCTGCCGAGTAGCTGGACGGTCTGCGGACTTCTGGACTACTCATGTCCGCTGGCAAGGAGCTGATCCCGCCAGTCGCAAGGATGCCAAAGGCTCCGACGTTTGCACTCAGATCTCGCGGACACGCATTGAAAACCTCCCTAAATCCTGCATTGGCCCCAGCTTGATCTGTGGCCCTAACCACCAGATTGGTTCCATTGTTAGTTACCCATTCAGCAGCACCTTTCGACGGGAGCAATGCGACGTAGAACAATCCAGAAACTTGGCCGACATTGATGGTAGCCTCGACAAGGTTGGAGACACTTGCACATGACCATTGCCAAACATCTCCGAGCCGTGTTTTTGGGAATCCGCTCGCGTCTGGCAAATAAATACCCCCATATAAAACATCCGCCACACTCGTCCCAGCCGTGATGGCGATGGCGCATTTTGTGTAGGTGCGGATTTTTGCAATGTAAAACGGCACGAATACAACTCCCGCCGGATTTCCGGCAGGGGACCCAAAGGAAAACGAATAAGTGCCGCCGAATCTGCCACCCAGTACCGGTGCTGTTGCCGTGTTCAGCGTCTGTTGCAAGACGACCGTTTGCGGATCGAGATCGTATTTCCCGCGAGGGCCATACCTCGCGTCCCCATCCGCCCTAGTAATCAAGCTGGTCGCCGCTGGCGTCCCCGTGCCGCTGGATGTCGGGCGGGTGGTGGAGTCGAAGATCTGCGCCCCGCTGAACGTCTGTGTGCCGCTTGATGGGTTGGTCAGCGCGACCGTGCCGTCGGCGTTCGGAAACGCAATGGCGCGGTCATCGGTCGGGCTGTGGGAGAGCGTGGTGGTGTGAAAGCCGTTGAAGAGATTGAAGGTCGCGCGCGACTGGATGTATGCGTTGGCTCCGCTTGTGCTGATGAAGGCGTTTTCTCCGTTTGTGATGATGTAGGCGTTTTCTCCGTAAGTGGAGATGAGGGCGTCGCTTCCTAATGTGTAGATGGCGGCGTAGGTTCCGCCTGTGTTTATGTTTGCGTCGCTACCGCTTGTGGAGATATGGGCGAGTTCTCCGCTTGTGCTGATGGTTGCGTCGTCTCCGCTTGTAAAAATATCTGCGTTGCTCCCGCTCGTAGAGATGGAGGCATTGGTCCCGCTTGTGGAGATGGGGGAGTCGTCACCGAGTGTGTAGATTCCGGCACTGGCTCCGGTTGTGGTGATGCTGGCGTCGATTCCGCTTGTGCTGATGGTGGCATTGCTCCCGCTGGTGGTCACCGATCCGGTAAACACCGGCGAATCCAGCGGGGCCTTGAGCGCGAGGGCGTCGAAGACTGCGTTGCCGGAGACTGCATTGCTGCTACCGTCGATGACGGTGGCATCAACTGTGGCGGCAGGGGGGATATCGCTCGTCAGGGCGATGGTTCCGCTTGTGTTCGGACCTGTCAGGTTGCCTGTGCCTGTGGCGAAGGAGCCGCCAGCGCCAGTGGTGATTGATCCAGTTGCGCTTGTGGAGATGCTCCCTTGGGCGTTGATGGTCTTGCCGTCTGCAATCGTCAGGGTCGCGTTGTTGGCGGGCTGGGTGATGCTGACCCTATTGATACTAGATGCCGAAAGACCACCTACTACATTGAACTCAACCAGCTTGCCAGCATCCGCTGCTCCGTTGCCTCCGGTGCTGCCGCTCGCAGAGATCACGCTGCCTGTGATGGAAATGCCGTCGCCTGCGGTGAGGCTGGTGCCTTCGCCGGGATCGCCCTTGTCCGCAACCGGCGTCCACGACGCGTTGATTGCTCCGGGTGCGGGAGGGTATCCCGGATTGTTGGGATTTCCGGTTCGGTAATAAAACCCTCCGCTGTAAGTCACCGCGTCGCCGATAGCATAATCGGCTCCATTGTCATACGCGCCCACAAAGACCCATGGCGGCGGTCCTTGTGGTCCGGTGACGCCGATGCCGTCCATGCCGGGTGAGCCGGGTGCGCCGGGTGAGCCGGGGATGCCTTGGGGGCCTTGGGGGCCGGGGATATTGGATGGTGCTCCGTTTTGACCGGCAAGGCCGGTAGGGCCGATAGGGCCGGTGTTCCCGATAGGCCCGATAGGGCCGATGGGGCCGATAGGGCCGGTGGCTCCGATGGCTCCTTGCGGGCCTGCGGGGCCGACGACTGAAATTTGCGGGTCTTCCACCACAAAGATGGGACCGGTGGGCCCGGAAAGCCGGGTGACGTCACGGTTCAGGGTGAGGGTGCCGGACGCTACGGTGCGCGTGTGGTTAGGCGCGGCGATTTGGTAGGCTTGAATGTCCCAGACATATTCCCCGGCGGTAGCCTCGAAGGCCGGACTATCTCGGAAGGTGTCGGCCCGGAATACCTCCACGTTGGCGGTGTTGCCGCTTACCGTGATCCCATAGGTAGATGTCTTTTGAAAGAGACGTTGCGCGTCTGTCTGCGAGGCGTTTGCCTTGACTGTGAACAGCAGCGTCCAGCCGGTTCCCGGCGCGAAAGGACGTCCATTCCACCGCAGCGGAACACTGTGGGTTTTAGAATCGCCGATGTTCTGGTAAAGAATCATGGTTTAGCCGGGCTAAAGAAAGAGAGAGCCCGCCTTCGCTCTGGACGAAGACGGGCCGGTTGGATTACGTCGCAGTGCGATACCAGATGCCGCCGACAGCCTTGCAGGTGCCGGAGGTGTTCACAGCCACGGTTGCCAGCCCGACAAGAGTGTCGGGTGCGGTGACACCAAAAGTGGCTGTGCCGGATGTGGATACAATGGTAAACTCGTTCTTTTTCCCTTTGGAAGAAGGAAGAGTGTAGGTCGCGGTAGCAGTAGTCACCGTGACCTTACGACTAAGAGTTGCAGCGGCCCCAAGGGTGCTGATCTTCTTGTTGTAAGTGGTCAAAGACGGAACGATTTGTTTCATGATGATTTTAAGTAGGCCCGTTAAGCAGAAAACCCCGGCCCGGATGGGCGTCCGAACCGGGGATAACACACTACTGTTTAGCCAAGCGAGCTGCCATCAATGATGCGGCCGTCTGGGAGGGCTACTGCGAGGTGACGGATCACGACGCCAAACTCCGGAGAGTCGGGGCGGGTGCCGTTCGACCACACGCCACGGAACTGGCCGATGGAGCCGTCCGGGTTGTCATCGCGGTGTTCGTAGTTGGTCCAGCGGTAGTTGCCCGCGTAGTTCATCGCAGGGAAACTGGCTTGACCCACCGAGGTGATCGGCTTTGGAACCAGCGTGGTGCAGACACCTTGATGGAAGATGTAGCTGTCTTCCCAAGTGGCGGTGAGCCAAGCGGGGTTAGGGACGCGCTTGAGTCTTGAGGTGCCGTCACCGGTGGTTCCGGTTGTGGCGACGTGGAACTGGGGAACAGCATACCAAGCGGCGCAGGTGGCGGCGGCGACGACCGGGAAAGATCCGGAGGCCACTGCTGTGCCATCTGCTCGTTTCACAAGGAGCGTTCCAGCACCAGAGCGAGTTGCAAGGTCGAACACTCCAGACTGAGTGAGACGCTTCGACACGACGTAGTCAAAAGAACCGATACGGATGGTGGTTCCTTTATAAGGAATGTATGGCGTAACGGTGTAAGACACAACTCCCGTGGCGGCGAGAGAGAACGAACCTAGCGAGCTTTGCTCCCAACGATTGGACTTCTCGTCGCAGGTGTGGACAAAGCCGTTGTAGCTGACCTTTTGGCCCATCGACTTGAGCAAATACTCGTTCTGCGAGCTGTAGCGGAAGTCCTCGCGGCGTTCCGGATCAGCCGTCACCAGACGGCGCGAAGAACGCGGCGAGGTGATGAGTGAGTAGCTGGAGCTGCCACCGGCTTCGCCGAGCGCACCCGCACCTGCACCTTGATGGTTCAGGTATTCGTAGATGAGGTCGGTGAACTCGTTGGTTAGGATGGAGGAGTCGGTTCCCGTTGGAGCAGGGAAAGCGACAGAACCATACAGACTGTTGGTCAAATTGAAGCCCGAGTCCAGAACGATGAGCTTGTCAGCCACGCGGGTGTATTCGCTGCGGCCACGGTTGATTTGCAGCTCGCGGCCTTGGTCGGCAAGGGCGTCGGTGCAGGCACCCATTTGCTTCACGCGCTGGAACTTGTCGCGAAGGTTGTTGGTGTTCATCGGTGGACCCCACACAGCTTTGTGTTGGAGGCGATAGTCACGGAGGGTTTCCGTGAAGGTGACGGTGTCCGCAGGAGGGAGGCCGTCGCCGTTGCCAGTGAGGTGGTTCGCTTCCGAGTCGTTGAGGGTGACGTCGGTGGCGACATCGGCCCAATCCACTTCTTCAACGAGATCAGCAGCAAGACCGGTTTCAGACAGCATAGCGCGGTCAAACTGCATGGTCTTTTGCTTGCTGGACATTTCATCGCCCCATGTTTCCTTTTTGCCAAGGGTGATCCAAGGGGTTGGACGGGCCATGATCTTTTGGTTGATCATTGGTCCGATTTGAGGTGCTTGTTGGACCATGAGGTCCGTGACGGAATAGGTAGCCATAATTTTAGGTGGTTATCGAGATTTGTTTAGCCCGGCTAAAGACGCATGGCGTCAGGTTGGTTAATGCCGGAAAAATGGAAAACAGAGCTGACGCATGGGCGCTTGCTCAACGGATGCTTTCTAACTAGGACGATAACGCACGAACTGGCGGACTAGGACCTTCTTTAGAACACGCCTTGTCGTTGTGTTCGGGAAGGTTTTGCCCTAATCCGCCAGAGGAGTCAACTACCAATGTTGAGAAATCTTGAAATTCCTCAAATCTTTATTAATTCGTGAAGGCATAGTCGGCGGCCATCGCCTCCATGAAGTCCTTCGGCTTATTGCCGTCGGGCTTGGTGGCTTGCACCGAACCACCTGCTTTGGCGGCGGTGCGGACGCTCTTGACGTCTTCCTTCTCATACACGGACAGGCGCTTCTTGAGGGCGACCAGTTCTTTCATCGCGTGGGGCAGGGCGGACCCGGCGAACGCGGCGAACGCCATGTCATTTGCTTTAGCCCGGCTAAAGTCAATCGCCAGCCCCTTGGAGACCAGTTCCTTGAACTTGGGCGTCTCGCCGTCCTCGTCGACAAAACCGGGGATGACTTCCTTGTATTTGTCCCAAATCGACTTCTGGAGGGTTTGGACGCTGACGCGTTGGTCGGCCAGCAGCTTGCGCTCGGACTCGACGCGCTGAATTTTCTGACGCTCCAGCTCCTGCTCGGCGTTGGCCATCATCTGCTCGCGCTTCTCGACGAGGTCGCCAAACTTCTCGCCAAAAGACAACACCTTGGATTGGATGACAAGGGACGCCTCGCCGAAGTGGGTGGACATGAGTTCTTCTTGAACCACCGGGTCGCGCTCCTTGATGATTTGGCGGAGGATTTGGGGATCGAGCTGAAGGCGCTCCGAAAGCTGGTCGGCTTGGGTGAAGATGGACGCGGCGGGCTGCACCACCTCGCGCTGGTAAACGTCTTCCGACTCCACCTTGAGCTTGGCGCTTTGCGAGCTGACGTCGGCAAGACGGGCTTTAAGTCCTTCGATCTCGGAGGTTTTCAACTCAAGCTCTTGCAGCTTGGCTTGCACCTCGGGGGTGACGGAGGATTGTTTGGCGGCTTTGAGTTCGGCCTTGAGGGCGCGGAACTTCTCACCGGCCTTGGCTTCCATCCCTTTCACCTCCTCCTCGGTTTGCTTGTCGAAAGCCTCCTCGTTGAAGTCGCCTTCCTTGACTGGCTCCTTGGTCTCTGTGGGCGTCTCTGGCGCGTCGGAGAAGAAGTCCTCCTCAATGACAGGGATGGTGTCTTCCGGCTCGTCCTTGGGCTCGTCAGAAGCTTGTGAGACGGGTGTTACAGACTCGGGCTCGACATCCGGTGCGGAAGGTTGGGCTTCCTGACCAGCCTGCGGGCCGTCAAAAAACTTGTCCATTGCGGCCATGATGTCGCCATCGGGATTGCCCCAGTTTTCCGGGGCCAGTTCGTTTGTGTTTTCTTCAGACATAGTGTGTTTGGTTGGAGATTATTTCCATTGATTCTTGTTTGCGGCCAGCCAGTAACTTTTCCAGAACCAATAACGGCGAGGGCCATAAAGAAGTTGAAATCTCAATCGATCTTCAAAAGGAAGATTCTTAATCCATGGGTGATTACTGATCATGATTTTAGTTGTTGGTCGGCTTGAGGCGGCGGGCGGTGGAGCCTTCAAAAGACGGCTTGATCTCCGCCAACGCGTAAAGCTTCAGCAACACCGCCACGGCCCCTTCGGTGTGGTTGTAGGCCATCGCGCAGGCTTCCAGCGTGGAGGCCCCGCGCTTGTCGCGGAACACCCCGTTGAGGGCTTCTTCGATGGCTTTGCTGAACGTCTGACTGGAAAGCAGCGTCTTGAGGTCCTGCTGCTCTAGGACGGATAGTGTGTGTTTCATGAATCTTTAGCCGGGCTAAACTTGCGTGGCCTTGAGGCGTTGGAGCTTGGCCTGCGCCTCGGCGTCCTTGGTGACCAGTCCGCTCATCGCCTTCTGGGCTTCCGCCACTTGCTTCCATTCCCCGGCCTTTTTGATGTTCTCCAGCTTGAGTAGGCCAATTTGCATTTCCTGCTGCATCTTTTGGCGGTGCTTCATGTCGCTCACCTGCATCTCTTGCTGGGTTTTCTGTTGTTGCTTCTGATCTTCGCTGAGCTCTTGCGGCTGGCCACCTTGTGGCTCCTGACCCTCTCCCTCTTGCGCCGCCTTGTTGATCATCTTCAAGCCGTTGACCACAATTTCGCCCACCTGTTGCACCGCTTGCTGGTGCATGTTCAGCTCAGGCTGCACGCTCTCGTGCACCACCGTGATTTCCAAGGTGGCGACGCAGTGGTCGTAAAGCATCTGGTGCTCCATGGTCCATTGCATGAGGTCCACCTGCCCCTCGTCCACACCCTGAAGACCTTCCTTGAGCTTGTTGATGTGGATGGGGAGATGCACCATGTGGAGCTGACCGTCCTTCGGGTCCATGTAGTCGCCTTCAAGAAGTTGGAAGTTTTCCAAGGTGGCAATCGAGTCGTCGTAAGGAATCCGTGTTTCGTTCGGTGTTCCGGCGTAGCGGTCGGCCAAGTCTACCCCACCCAACATGATCAGGCGGTCGTAGTCGAAATTCTTGCGGCCCACCGCGTCCCACGTCGAATAACCTTGCTGGATTTGATCCATCAGCATGATCCGTGACGCACGTGATCCGGTGCCAATGATCCGGGTGGCCTGCACCCGCTTGAAGTCGATTTGCTTGAAGACGCTCTCAGGCACGCCACGGGCCACGCAGCGGGCCTTCATCTCGCGCACGCGGGCCGCAGCCTGCTTGTCCTTCTGCCTCACCGTGAACGCCCGACGCACCTTCTCCTTGGTGATTTTGTCGTAAGGACCGTAGAACAACGTGACAGCGAAGCTGTTGAGCTTGTTGATGAAATCGAGCTTGGAGCTCACTTCCAACTTGGTCTGACGGCTCTTGTCGTCGTTCATCATCATGTCGCCGGAAGCCAATCCGCCGGTCGCCCGGTTCAGGATGGAACGCGTCTCGTTGATGGCGGGCATCAAGGCGTTGTTCAAATTGATCCCCACCTGACGGTCGGGCATCTTCATGGTCGGCGGGATCATGATGGCCGAGCCGGAGTCGATGAGCATCATGTCCTGCTCGTCTTCCGTGGAAGCTGGCTGGAGAATCAACGACGACCCGACCCGGGCATTATCGAGCATCTTGCAATGGAGGATGTCCCCGGCGTTGCACAGCTGGAAGATCAAATATCCCAAGCCGCGCACCGTGTAGAGCCGCCCGCCGTTACCGACGCTGAAAGGAAAAATCTGGAACGCCTGATCCACCGAATCGTAGTGGCCGGGTGATTTGAAGATGAACTCCTCGGTTCCGCCCTCTTGGTTGGACAAAGAGTTTTTGGCGGAGATGTAATAAGACCAGCGCCCGTCAAACTCCCTCACCCACGAATGAATGACGGCGACCTCCTCGCACTGTGAATCGACGTAAATCTCGTTGGCCTTGATCTGGCGCTGCATCTCCTCCCAGTCGTTCCAGTCGGACTTGACCTGACGGGCACTTTGAAGGATGGCCTTGCGGATGGAAGCTTCGTTCCAACCACTGCCGCCAATCTTGCCAAACAACTCGGTGACGCCGTAAGAACCCAGCGAGTGGGTTTGTTCGGTCTTGGAGCTGACGATGCCGCTTTTGCGCGGAAACTTGAAATGGTCGAGACCCGCCACCGAATACTGCATTGTCTCGTTGTCGTCGAAATAGGCAATGGCCACCCCGTGCTTGACGTAAGTGGCCGCAAGCTGAATGTGCAAGGCCAAGGCCCCGTCATCATCCCTGTCCATCACCGTGTATTCCTCGGCCAAAATCTGGCTCCACGTCAATGCTTGCTGCTTGTCAACCTCGGGGAGAAGCGGTATGTCAGCCAACACCTTCGGAGTGGTGTAGATGTCGACGTAGGCAGCTTGCGCCTCGGTCAGAATGGTGGCTCCCTCGCCGGTGGTGATGTTGAAACGGTCGCTCTGACCCTTGTTTTCCAGCTCGGTGGCGTCGTGTGGCGGCGTATAGTCGGCCAAGCCATCCACCAAAGACCGGTTGAACGAGCTGTCGTTGTCCGCCTCCTTTAGAAGCTCGTAGCTGTTGCGGGCGGCGGCGGGTGAACCCAACCTCTCCTTCGGCTCCTCCAGCGTTTCGGCGTCGAGGGTTTTCAAGTCGTCAAGCGACTTCTCCGATTCGCGGAAGAGGGAGGTGGTCATATTGTGTCGAAATTAAACTGGATTCAAAAGAGCAAAAAACGGCTCAAACTCAACAGGCAGGTCGCTCCTGACATCGAATTCAACCTCCATAGAGCTCCTCTCATGAAAAGCCTTGATGCACTCGGGGTTGACGCAGTTGCCATCGGGGCCTTTGCGGACCAGTCCAAACCCTTTGCATTTGGAGTCAGGACACTCGCGCAAGCCGTGAGCCATCGTGTAGGCCCTTTGTTTTGCCGCCATCAAGACGATGTCATGCAACACCCACGCCGCCTCTTTCCTGCCCCTGTAGAGAGGGACCCATGCTGCCTTGTGTTTCTTGTCGTCACTGATGACGGCTCGGAAGCAGTCGTCTTGCTCCGTAACGGTGAGTTGGAAGGCGTGCATGGGTGTTTAGCCGGGCTAAAGATTAGCGTCCGCGCTCTTGCAGGGCTTCCGGATTGGCAATGATAATCGCAGTTCCCGTCACAGCGGTCACGACAATCGCCATTTCCGAGTGCGCCCCGTAGTTGATCACGGACTGTTCGGCTGTCACCGTCAGCGGCGTGGCAAACGCTTGGTAGGTTCCCGGCGCGGTCAAATACTTAATCGTCGCGGTGATGGTGCCTGACGTAGCTAGGTGAAGCATGCGTCCCGGAGTGATGTCAACAAGGTAGGTGCCTGTCGCAGTGATGGTTAATTTTTGCATGGGCGATGAAGAAGTTGCGCGTTTTTCCATTAAATTAGCTTGATTGTCAAGCGTTCAAAATAATCAGCGCATCTTTCTTCCACAAACCGTCGCCAAACTCCGCTTGCCGTGGAACTTCTGCCACCCCTTGTCCATCATCTTGGCCACCTTCTTGACCTCCTCGCTTTTGAAATGACCGAGCGTGATTGCCTTCTCCACCAACAGGTTGAACGTGTCCGCAATGTCGGGAGATCGTTTGAGGCGTTTCTTCGCCTCCTCCTTGCTTTCCACCCGGACCGTCCGCCCCTCCTTCTCGTGATATTCGCGCTCAATGAGTTCGGCAATGAGCGCCTTGCTGATTCCGGTGATTTGTCCCGACCGGATGAATTCCTTCGGCTGAATCCACATCTCGCTGTTCTTGTTGTAATAGCTGCAATCCTCGTTGCGAAAAACAATCGTCCGGTCGCTCGCTTTGCCTTGGAAGTTGACCTTTTGCACCGCCGAAGACCACTCCATGTCCACGACATGACCAAATGGTGTTCCCGCTCCCGTGTTGTCCATGATGGCACGCGTCGGCTTCACGTCCCACTCCTCGCACAGCTTCTTCCAACCCCTCACCGTCTGGTGCGTCAGCGCTACTGCCTTGTTTAAGACGTCGTCCTCGATGGTCTGGTAGCAGCACAAGTGCAGGTGGTCCCTGCCGTCCACCTTACCCAGCTTGCCAATCAACGCCTGACTACGGTCGCCGCCACGGCTGTGCGCCGGGTCAATCGCTCCCAGCGTGCTTGGCGTGTTGTCCCAGATTGGTTCTCGCTCCTCCATCGCCCCGGCGTTCAAAAACTCCACCTCCGAGTAAATCGAATTGCTCGTTCCGTCCGGACACCAGAACGCCTTCACAAACCGGTAATAGCCCCGACTGGTTTTTCCTCCCCGTTTCTCGGCGATCCGGTCGCAATACGCTTGATCCGTCATCCACTTGATGTGGCCGAACAGCTCTGGATGGGTGATGCGCGGGCATTGCTCCGCGTTGAGACGGATGCAGGCACCATACTTGGTCGTCCATCTTTCGTCGTTCTCCGTCACGCTGCGCCAGCCGTCTTTCGGCTCGCACAAATCCCCGAACGGGTCGGTCAACCGGTCCGGGTTGGCCATCCCCACAAACATCAACCTTTCATTGGAAGTCATGTTCTCATACGCCGTCGTCAAAATCCCGTCGGTCAAGTGGTTAAACTCGTCCGCCGCGACAATCACGTTCGGGTTCTTGATTCCAAGCAACTCGTCTGACGCCCCGTCCGAAGCGCTCCCCGCCGGTTTCAACAAAACACCCGAATTCCGGTCGGTCCCCATGCTCTGGTTCAACCCCTTGATGTAGCCGTTGGAATCAATCAGCTTCCCCGGACACCCCTTCTTCTGCGCCTGCGCCCACAACTGAGTGATACTCTTCCAAATCCGCGTCCGCGCCGCATCCTTGGTCGTCGACATCACAATGAAGAACGTCTCCGTCGGACGCGCCCAATACTCCATGAGTCCGTAAAGCGCTACCCCGTGGCTCTTGCCCGACGACGACGCCCCGGCAATCCCCAGAAACCGCTTGTCCTGCCAGCCGCCAATCATTTCCCGCACGATCAACTCCAACCACGGCGTCCACAACACCCGGCAAATGCTGCCCTCGCAGTTGAATGCCAAGTCCACCGCCGCCTTGAAATACCGATACCGGTCATCCGGTTCAATCACACTCCCGTCCCCTTTTTCCTTCCCTAGCGAGAACATCCACAGCCAGCACACCAGCTCGTCTGCTCCCACTGGAAACTCGCACCCGTCAATCACAATCCCTCGTTTTGCAGCACTCATAATGGTTTAGCCTGACTAAAGAGTCTTGGGCGTGTTTACGTTCATTTGCCACCCATAGTCAAGCGTTCTTGATTTTCTGCCTGATAAAACACCTTGACTGTCAGGCTAAGTTGATTATTTAGGTGATGTAAGCAGGGCTGTAAGTCATTGATCCCGCTTCAAAAACAGTCCTCTTTTTTTTCAAAGGACATGTTTTGTTTCGAAATTTGGAAGCACAAACAACCTGAAATCATGTCAGAACAAAAACAAAACTGGGGATCAGCGCTACACGAGCTGAGCATCATTGAGAATCAAAAAACGAAGTCAGAAGCTAACGCAGAAAGAAAGAAGCTGCTTCAAATCATTGATGATCAAAACAACCAGCTTGAAGTGGCTCTGGCCATTCAGGACGGCAAATCGGGCAAGGCATTTTCCATGCCCTCACTCAAGTCGAACATGGGCGAAGCGGTTGCTTTTGCCATTGCCTCTGACTGGCACGTTGAGGAAACTGTTGATGCCAAGACGGTCAACAACCTCAACGAGTTCAACCTTGGGATTGCCGAGAAACGGATCGAGCTCTTCTTCAAGCGGGTGGTGAAGATGACCGAAATCCAGCGTCAAGGAACTAAGGTGGAGACGCTGGTCCTTGGGTTGCTTGGAGACTTGATGACCGGATACATTCACGAGGAGCTTCGCGAGAGCAACGGGCTCTCTCCCACGGAGACCGTCTTGTGGTTGTCTGACCGGGTGGGCTCTGGCCTCAAGCTGCTCGAAAAAAACTTCGGTCGGATCATCATCCCCTGCTGCTACGGCAACCATGGCAGGACCACTTTCAAATCCCGCCACGGCACCGGAGCCAAAAACTCCTACGAGTGGATGCTTTACCACATCATCAAGAAGCAGTTTCCGCAGCACGAGTGGCAAATCTCCGACGGCTACCACAACTACCTTGAGGTGGACGGTCGGGTCATCCGCTTCCATCACGGAGACGACTTGAAATACCAAGGCGGTGTGGGTGGGCTCACCATCCCCGTCGAGAAAGCCATCGCCCAATGGAACAAGGCCATCCCGGCCAACCTTGATATTTTCGGTCATTGGCACCAATCCCAGCAAAACCCAAAGTGGATTAGCAACGCCTCGCTGATCGGCCACAATGCTTACGCCATTGCCATTAAAGCGGGCATGGAACCCCCCACCCAAACCTTCTTCCTCATGGACAAGAAGCGAGGACGCACAATCACAGCCCCCATCTTCCTCGATTGATGGACATCTCCCTGACCATCATCCGAATCCTGCTCACGCCGCTGGCCCTCCTCGGGCTCTTGTGCATCTGGATTTATGTGCTGCTCACCATGGGATACAGGCAAGCCAATGGAACCATCTGGAACATCCTCGAACTATGATCAAAATCGCCTACATCGCCGGTCCCATGACCGGAGAGCTTTGCAACTTCCCTGCTTTTGACGAAGCCAGAGACACCCTCACCGAGATTGGCTACAAGGTCATCTCGCCCGCCGACCTCGACCGCAAGGCTGGGTTCAACCCGCAATCCTCCACCGTGGACAAGAAGTTTCTTGATCAAGCCATGGCACGCGACCTCGTCGCCTTACAGCTCGTCGACACCTTGTTCATGCTACCCGGCTGGAAGAAATCCACCGGAGCCACCGCCGAATACCACCTCGCACGATGGAGACACATCCCCATCTTCGAATACCCGTCCTTTAAACAAATCTCCAAACAACACCACACCTCATGAAAAACAATTGGATCAAAACCGTCGCTACCATCAACCGAGAGAAATACACCATTCCTGATGGCTGGGACACCCGCGAGCAAGTGGCCGAATCCCTCGAATGCTCCCCAGACCGCGTCTCCGACATCCTCAAACACGGCATCCAATCAGGACAAATCGAACGCCAAGACTTCCCTGTCTGGGACGACAACCGACGCCTCACCACCCGCGTCGTCTGCTACCGCATCAACTCCAAACCCTCCCCGGACAAACCCGCCTTCATCCAATCCTGCGAACAGGAACGAGTGCTCCGCGCCCTCAAACGAAACGCCAACCTCTCCGACAACGCCATCGCCAAAAACTGCCGGACCAAAATCGGCATCGTCAAACAACTCCGCGCTCAGCTCTAAAACCGCACCCACCTAAAGAGACAGGGCCAACACAGCCGCGCAACGAGAAAACGGAAGGGGGAAACCTCTTCCGTTTTTTTGTCCCCACATCTACGCCTGAAAAATTTTTTTTTAGCCCGTCAATCACCGGACTCCGCTTGATAACACTCATATTGTTTTAGCCTGACTAAATTCACTGCCGACGTGTCAAATTCCTCACCAACCCCATCGTCCTTGCTTCCAAGTCCCAGTCCGGGTCTAAAGCTCTCCTTGCCGCTTCCAGTTCTCCTCTACGCGCAGCATCAGTAATTTGAACGTCTGGCACATCTTGATTTGCAAACAACTCACCCCTAACCCGCTTTTCCTCCTTTGCTATCGCCTCGTTCAATGGAGCCATATGCTCAGCCTCAAACGCTGCCTTCCCCTTCGACTCACGCGCAGCCCCATACTTCGACAACGCGTCCGCAGGACTCACCAGCAAGTTCGCCGCCTGATACGCCAACGGCTCCTCCGCCAACACACGCCCAGCCTCCGAATGTCCTTCCCGCGCTCCCTCCTTCCCAATCAAATAAGACCCTTTCCCAAGCTCAATCGCCGCTCCAAGCATCGGACTACTAAGCCCTCCAGCGAACTTCTGGACAAGCTCCTGAGACGCACCAGCTGCCGCCGCCCGCTTTGCAGCTCCCGGAACCGTTCCAATTTGAGCCGATCTCCGCGCCTTCTCAATTCCTATCAGACCTTTTACCACCTTGTGCGGGTTGTCTATCGCCCAGTCTCCAGCCAATCCTAATGCCAACTCCTCCTCATAACTCATCGACTTCTTTCCTTCACTTCGAGGCGCACTCATACCAACCTCTTACATGCAACACACCCTCACTGTCAAGCCTTCCTTCCATCACACCCTCTTTAGCCGGGCTAAAATTTTTTTATTTTTCTGGATGGGTTTTTTCATAAGTGACTGAAAATTAATGTTTTTTTCACGATGAACCCATACTGTCCTTCTCTTCTGTGTGTAGCGATGGGGTGTTGAGGTGACACCCGTGGCCCCCTCTGAGGCTCTGTGAGCGTCAGTGAGGAGCCTACGCTACAGCCTGTGCCTTGCACCCTGTGCCTGCACTGCACACCCCTGTGTGCCACCCACTCTCAGTAGCCACTGCATCACGTTGATGTAGCCTACCACCTGAGCCAACACCAGCAGCGTAGCTCACTGCACTATAGAGACACACACATATGAAACCATACGTCAGCACCATGACCTGCCCACCAATGTCCGGTTTCCGGGTCTGGTTCGACAATTGCGGAGATGAGCCCCATTTCTACCCAGAAGTGGATGATGATATGATGGCCTCGTTCAGCGAGGTTCGTCCTTGGACAGCCGAGGATGACGAAGAACTCCGCCACTGGCTTGAATTTCAAGCGGAGTGGATCATCTAAATCCCCCGCTCGGGCGTCCCCTGCACTTCGGTGCGGGGGACCAAGCCTGAGCTCTCTAGGGATTCTAGAGACACGCACCAGCCGTGAACCAACGCTGGCTTTTGAAGATATGAAGACCAACCTCCTCCTCGCCTTGGCCCTTGTGGCTCTCGCCTTCGTCTCCTCCCTGTTCGGGGGGTGTGACGACGGGAAAGTCCGCGTCTTGAACGAGGACACACGTCTCCCACACGGTGTTCGCGGACGTTAAATCAGCATGGGTCTTTAGCCCGACTAAAGCGCGTGGTTCACGTCACGAACCAACCAACAAATACGACCATGAACACGATACTAAGCAACAAGTCGGGACTGTCGGACAAGACAGTCATCACCCTGATTGACCGAACACTGGGAGAACACGACATCGGTGTCTGGCACTTCCACATGTCGGAGCACACGGACCACCGGGATGAGACGTTCCCGTGCATCAACGACTTCGGTTGGCCATTGGACAACTACAACGTCGTCGTTGAGAACAAGGGTATTTAGCCTGACTAAAGAGATAAACGTCGAGAGACGTCAACACAGCCATCCATTGTGGATGCCGGTCCCAAGCCCGGAAGCCTGAAGGTCAAACGACCGTTGGGTGATGTGGAGGGTAGAATACACGACCATGAAGACGACTATGAACCAACTCTGCGATCAACTCATTGCAGACATGACCAAGGAACAACAAGACACCGTGTTCCTCACAGGACAAGAGTCCTTCGACACCATCAAGGACGCCAAGACACTGGCGGCTGAACGTGGGCAGTTTAACGGCAAGGCAACCATTGCGTGGAATCGGCACGGTGAGTGGCTGGTGTTCTCGTTCAAGAAGGACTTGAGCACTGATTCCGGTTGGGTTGTCACCGCTCGCTGGTTGGCCGAGAAGCCCGCTTGGGTGGCGGTGCGGCCAAAGCCCGAGATGACCACCATCCGCGTTCCACGGTCGCTCGCCTACCAAGTAGAGCAATACATCAAGACGCTGTCTCAGGAGGTGGCACAATGAACGTCGAGGACGACGGCTGGGTCAACCACTGCCTAAGCCTCATCTACGCCCGCGCACACCGAGACAGGGAGGAGACGTTGGAAGCCCAGCTTGTCGCCCATTTGCGACCGGTTCGAGAGGAAGACTGAAACAAGGACGAAACGCCGCGAGGCGTCCACCGCTAGGAAGGCGGTGCTGATGAGTCCCATCTGGTGCGGAGGTCGAGAACTAGGTTCTCCCTCGCTGTGGCGGACTCTTGGGGAGGAGGCCCTAAATCCCTCCTCATTCCATCCATTTCCGCCCATTCTTTATTCCGTCGTCAATCGTCTGGGGAGGCGATGGAGGAGGGCTTTGTGTCTTTATTGCTGGTCGGCTGGGGATGATGGATCTAATTCATTTCAGCCGTAACTCACTCATACTAAGCATTATCCTAATCCTTAGTAAACTACTCAAGTTACTTAGCTCTTGACCCTGTCAGCATTCTAACCTTTATAATCCTCCGCAGAGCGGCTTGATGCGTGTGAATCTCGCAATTCGTGTCGCCAATTCAACACGCGAGGAAGGCAAAACGGTGGGTTTGAGAGTGTGATCCCCCTTTTTGATACGATTTGGGTCTGACGGTGGGTGTTGGAAGAGGGTTGTGTTTAGCCGGGCTAAAGAGGAGCTGCCGCTCCATGTGGATTAGACGTCGATGGTTTTGCGGGGTTGGAAGCCCTGAGTAGCGAGGAGTTGGATTGATACGTTGGATTGGCCTGATTGAGAGGCGTCCGGGTCGATGGCTTTGCTGAGGAGTTTATCGGCGGCGGCGGCTTCGGCGAAGGATTGCGGGACGGGGGAGAGGGCGAAGAAACGTTGGAGGGCCTTGCTGGTTCCTTGGTAAAGGGCTTCGCGTTGTCCCTCTTTTCGGGAGGCCCAGAGGGCAGCTACGGCGGCAGCGGGATCGGATGTGTCTTGGTCGCCACGAGCGAGGGCATTTGCCACCCTTGTGGGAGTGGCCCAGCGTTCGTCGGAAGATCGTTCGTGAATGGTTCCTTTGGCGATGTTGAATTGCTTGGCGACATCGCGGGCGAGGGCTCCGGCTTCGATGAGGGAGCGGATGATGAGCCAGTCCTCGTCACTCACCTTCTTGTGAGGGCAGCGGGCCATGAGGACGGGCTTGAGAGGCACCGCTTGGGTGCTTGAATCACTTTCAGGGATGGAGTTGGACATGACTCTCCCTAAACACAATTTGCCGAGTTGGCAAGCACGGACACTGACCCGTTTTAGTCAGGCTAAAGAGAAAGACACACGTTATGACACCAAACCAAAAGAAACTGAAGAAAGGTCTCCGTTGCCGGAAAGCAAACAGCGGAATGAATTATGTCAAACAGGTGCCCAAATGGGTCAATACCTCGCAAGAGATCAACCTACAAATCAACCTGACACTGCAATCCTACGAATTGCCCAAAGACGTCACGATTGAAGACTTAGCGACCGCGCTGGCCCGTCACCTCAAAGATGACTCCAGTCACCATTACAACACGGCCATCGCTGCGCTGATTGGCCTTATGCCAGATCTGAATTACTTCGCGGAAAGAATCATTCAGCAAAAGATGGTCGAACGCTACCCCACCAAGATTCAACGCTCATTGTTCAAGCAGGAGCCAAGCGGCGGTGGATGGACAAGCTCAATGGACTACAACCACCGCATTGCCGAAATGCGCGTGAAAAACTCCCCCGTTGTGTCGCGCATCAGCCTTCAGAACGTAATCGTCACACCAACCAACGAAACCAATGAGTCCTAGAAACTACCAACTGGTCAAAACAAACCACCTTACCATGGTGAAAGAAGCGCGTGCAGAGCTTGCTAAAGAACCACGCAATGCCGTCTTACGGCGCAAGTTAGCAAAGGAGTTGTGGCCTCTGCGGGCACTCCGCAACCACCACGACCTGAATCAATACCTTTAGCCTGACTAAAGCCTGAACAGCAGAGCCCGCCAACCTTCACCGGTTGTCGGGCTTTGTCATTCAGGACTCCGGCCCGGATCGGCCAGCACGTTGCTGAGCCCTTCGGGCGGGAGACTGAAACGCTGGACAACCCAGCTAGAGACCAACGACATGACTACATCTGTAAAATCATACGGAACACAACACGTCGAAGCCTTGGGAGTGGCAGAAACTACCCCTTTTGACATCGTCGCAGCGATGGAGGAAGCGTTCATGAACAACCGTCCGCTGCACACCCCAGTGCATCGGGAAACCACCCGCGAGCAAATCCTTGGCTCGGTTGAGACCGTCTTGTCCCCAATGGACGAGTTTGTCGCCAACCGCATCTTGGCGTCAGCTCGCTGGAAGCAGAAGACGATGCTCTTCACCAACTTCGGGCGCTGGCTCGAAGAAGACGAGAAGCGCATCGTCAACCAAGCCAAGGAAGGACTTGAGTCCGTTGAGGACCGTCTTGCCGCCGCGTGCTACGCAGTGGACAAGATCAAGTCGCGCAAGACTTGGAAGCTGGAGCAGAAGCGCAACGAGGCGGCATCCCACTTCGGTGAACGCGTGAAGGCGGCCAAAGTAGTAATTGACGGTAAAACCAAGTGGGACGACGCGCAGGTGCACGAGCTCCCGCCTGTCTCCCACGGCAAGGCCCACGAGTCCGCCTACTACGCGATCAAGCTGCCTGACGGAACGATGGTCAACCTCGGCAAGTCGGTTGACGGCTTTGCAGCGAAGCTCAACAAGTATCCGTCACAGGCGTTGCAGAACATCGCCGCACGTCTCGGCATCGAAATGCGTGGAGGCGACACAGCCATCCTCAACCACCTCTTGGGTGCTGAGCAAGTGGTCAACGTCAACGACAAGGGCGAAACCGAATCCAACTACAAGTGGCTCCCAAGCTACACCTCGGTGTGGCAGGGCGTCTGGATTGTCTATGTCGGCTGGCGTCTCAACCCGAAAGTGTCGGATTCAAGCTACTGGCTGAACGACAGCAACGAGCTGACCCAGTTCAACCCGAACTACCAAATGACGCCGGAAGACGAAGGCTACCAAGCCCCGCTGACGTTGTCCCAGCTCGACTACCACCTGTTGGCCGAATCGTCGGACCTCGCAGTGGAGAACGAAGACGGTGAAACCGTGGAGTTCATGAACGAGGAAGAGGAGTTTCTCACCTTCGCGCCCCAGCGTGAGTCCGGCGAGACGTTCATCAACTTCAGCAAGTATTGCGACGACGACGCGGAGATGGAGCTTTTCGGAGCTTGCTCGGCTGTCATTGAGCGCAGCGAAGGCGGCGTCACCCTTGGAGACCTCGAAAGCTCCCAGTTCATCGACGGCTACATCAACCAAGGCATCTTCCGCACCGAGCGGAGCTTGCGTCAGATGCGGGCAGTTCAAGACCCAGATGAAGACCTGCTCGCCACCATCGCAGGCATGGAGGACCATTTAGCCCGGCTAAACAGGCTCGACGGCTTGTGGAACGACTTCGTTGGAATCCACTACGACGAGCCAATGCCCAAACAGGCGACGTTTGGCGCGAAGGGCGACTTCCGTGAGCCGCTGAAATGCCAGCCGTTCATGTCCCTGATGCCCCACAACACCATCGAAGCGCCGTTGGCGCGTGAGGTGGATGTCATGCCTGACATGACCGCTACGTCACACGCTTGGAAAGGCGGACATCCCGTAGGCACAACACCCAGCAAGCTGCTGTCTTGGCACTTCGGACTGTCTCCGAAAGTTGTCGACAAGCGGATGCGTGAAGCCCGCAAGGGTCAGGTGCTGCGTGCAATCGAAGAAGGCACGCTGAAAGTCCAGCTCGCCTTCTCCTCGGCGTTCGAAGAAGCGCTTCGCGCTGGATGAGAGATTGTCAGGAGGGAATCGGCCAACCCGGTCGGTTCCCTCTCTTGCAAACGGTTTGTGAAATGAACCGGACACTAGGTCAAATCACACACGCAACACATACAGACAGACAGGGGGCGCGTCCTGAAGCCCAACGCGCACCAACACCAAACCAATAGAAGTCCAAACCAAATGAATACCAACGAAACCACCGAAGCCACCATCGCCAACGCCACCCTGACCACCCCAGTCACCCGCCTTCAACCCGGCAACCACCCCGCAACCATCACGGGCGCGGCGATTGTCCGCAACCACAACGGCAAACTCAACGTGGAGCTCGACTGCGACCTCAACGGACGCCGTCTCCAGCACAACATGTATATGACCACGCCAGCGGGCCAAGCCAACACCGCCAAGCAGCTCAAGAACGCCTTCGGCATCGAATCGTTCAAAGACGTGCCAAGCATCGTTGGACAGTCCTGTGTCCTCCGCATGGAGAACGAGGAATACAACGGACGCACCAGCCTGAAAGTGGCCTACGTCAACCCGCACAGCTCGGAAGTTGCCGCCGACGTTGACTTCGACGCGCTCGACGCGGGCTTCACCGCACCTGCCGAAACGGAAGTGGTCTTCTAATCTCCCCACAGCCCCCAAAAAAAAAGCGGCAAGCTCAACTTCGGTCGGGCTCGCCGCTCATTTTTTATAAACACTTCAATCGTAACTCCATGAAAACCAAAACATTACTCATTTTAACCGCGTCAATCGTGACACTGCAAGCCAGCACAGAACGTGACTGCGACCTCGAATGGTATGAACGTCAAGACGCCGAGCGCAACGCAAAACGCCGCCACGAAGAAGCCCAACGTGAACGCGGCTACCAAGAACAGCAAGAATGGATTGACCGCATCCAGCGGGATTCAGCCGCCAAGAAAGCCCAGCAAGCAGCCGACCGCGCCGCAGCAGATCAAGCTCGACAACTGCGCGACATCCAAGAGAAGCTCGAACGTCTCGAACGCAACAAACCATGACCGCCCACGAACAACACCAGCAAATGCTGGAAGACCATAAGCAAGCCAAGGCCAAGCGCCGCGAAGACCACAAGCGCAACGGCGGCCGCAAGTTCCGCTATCCGGGCCATCTGTTTTAGCCCGGCTAAATTCTCCGCGCAACGAGAGCCCTCGCTGACAGACCGGGACAAACGTCTGTCACTGCTTTCCCCAACGCTAGGGATCTGGCACCGCCGCCTCAGATGCCCGACTTCAAGAACGATGCTCCCGGCGGTTGCTAGCATCCCATTGTTCATCCTCTTAATTCCGAACTACCAAAAACGCTAATGACACAATATGAAACCGACAAAGAACGCGCTAGTCTGCGCGCTCAAATCCTCATGGCTCGCAAACATGCTGGCCGAACCACCGGCAAGATGCGCGAGGCGAATCTTGGTCACATGAATGCCGCAATCGTGGCGCTCCGCGAAATCAACCGCCCGCAAGATGGGCGCGTCTGCCAATGCGAGGACGCTCCATGCTGTGGGCATTATTCTCTCGGATGAACATCATGAAACGTAAAATCATCACCAAGAATCTGTATATCGACACCTCAATTCATGGAGGAAATAACATTTACGTCATGTCGACATCACGTCTGCTAAAAACATACACCTTGATCGATATCGAGACAGGCACCGGTTACACCTCGCCACAAAAGACCAAAGCCAAAGCCTTTGGCGGTGATCGCGCCGACTTCGAGCGCTTCAGCAAGTTCAAAGTGAATCTCAAACTCAAAGACTAATCCTTTCACTCCGCAGACCGTCGGAAAAAACGCCAAGGTTTCCGACGTCTCAGGCCGAGCCGTGACCAACGCGGGCGGAGTGTCCCTTTCTCATAACGTGTGTCTGACGCGTCTTCATCCTGCCGGGTGGTAGGGCGGGGGCGCGTCTCTTTTTCATTTTAACCACATCAATCATGAACAACCTCAAGCTTTATGTCTGGGAAGACGTTCTCAACGATTACACGTCAGGAATCGCCTTTGCCTTAGCGGAGTCGCCAGAACACGCCCGCGAGCTCATCAAAGAAAAAGGCTTGTTTCACATCGAACACCTCAACAGCGGGCCGCTGGTCGTCGACCAACCCGAAGGCTTTTACCTTTATGGAGGAGGCTAACCATGACCACCGAAGCAAAACAACGCGTCGATCTGCACTGGAAATGCCTGTTGCAGCGACCCTCCCACCTCATCTGGCACCTTCGCGGGATTGTCCGCGAGCTGTTCAATCTTTAGCCTGACTAAAATCATGACAACTCCGAAAGACTGGCTGTGCCCGTGCGGCTCCGGCCTCGCATGGTGGCGCTTGTTTGACGCGTCAGGCATCTACTGCTGCCGCGTGTGCGCCGGATGCGAAACCAAGCAAAAAGCCAAATACCGGCCCGAGATTTTCACCGATTCAAATTACGAAACCAACGAACCCAAAGAACCCGAAGAATGAAAAACCAATACGAATACTTCTTCCGCAATATGCCGGAAGCTTTAGAAGAGCTCAAAACATTAGGCATTTCATTCCAAGCAGTGGATGTCGGCGAAGACGATTTATGGCCGGCCTTGATTCTACCGTCTGGAACTGCCTTGCTAATCATCGGCGACGACGAAGGTAACGGTCCCGGTAGCATCGAACCCGTAACCTCAATCGAATGAATGCTCCAGACATCATGATATGGACTTTGGTAATTTCCTTAGTGGTCTTTTCAATCATCCTAATTTTCAGTCCAGACCCGGAATGAGCACATCCTTTCTGATTGGCGTCATGTTCACCTGTACGGGCATGAGTTTGTTTATGGCACAGATAGCCACCGTCGAGCTTGCAAGAGCTTACAGAAGCCTCAAGAGCGCAATACACGAGCATTTTGGTCACGACACCAGTGTCTTCCCCGATCACGTCCAATGAAAACCGCTGTCAAAAAAAGATTTCCAGAAAACACAGGCTACCATCCAAAAACACGGTTGGAATGGTGGGGGACCATCATTGGAGACAACGCAAACGACAAATTCATGATCGCCGCCCCCACCCGCATCGAATGCGTCGCAGCTGCAAAAGCTTTTTGCCCTGAAGCAGTCGTCGATCACATCCAATCCATCACGATCATTAAACGATGAAATCAATCATCACCCTTCTCATCATCCTCTCCGCGCTGCACGCGTGCCAATCAATCAGCGAGCGCTCCGCGCTAGGGGAAAAAAAGTCTCAGCAAAAAGAAACATCCAACCAAGAAACAACCAAATAAAATGAACACCGTTGAACCCGCCATCAGTCCAGACGAAGCTATCAAAGCACTCGAAAGCTTCATCAGCAGTTACACGCTCAACTCCATTCGAACCCAGCTGTTCCAGCACGACCACCAAGACGAGAAGCGCAACTTCGAGGAAAAATACAACTGCTGGTGCTACTGGACCAACCGTCAGGAAAAAACCCTGATCGCCAGCTCCAAAAGCTTTGACGACCGCGCAGCCGCGATGGCTTGGATCAAGGAAAAAGACTTGGGCGAACCCGAATTCAGCAAGTTTTCCTTCGCCACCAACAGCGGCGAGCCAAAGACCATGTGCACGCTCAAATGCGTCGGCGAGTTCGAAGGAGTTGATTTCGAGATTGAAGCCAACTACACCCGCGACGGGCTGCCCACGTCCAACTGCAAGGTAGTCGCCTCCACTAGCTACTCGGTGGTCTGCGAACTGAACGCATAATCCTCCACGGACCAAACAAGAAAATGAAATGTTCCCGCTGCGGTCACACCGTCTCCAATATCACCTGCTACGTCTGTTGGCAGGAGCCTGACGAGGGAGACGACTGTTTCAGCCGGACCAAGTCGTTCTCGCTCGAAGACGAGGGGTTCCTTTACCTGCCACAATTTCCTGCAAGCCCGTCAGACCCCTCAACGGGACACGGACAGCCATCCACGTTTGGCAGGCTTGCAGGTCCACTCCACACGCAAGAAACAGCACACCTATGAACCTCATCTGCAAAAACTCCATGAGTTCCACTGAAACACCGCTCAAAACTCACGAAGAAATCACCGAAGCCCTCCGAAAAATCCTCGTCAGCAACGACGTCAAGGAAGGGACGAAAAAAGCCCGAACCATCGAGTGCTCGTTCATCCAAGGGATGTGCGTGGCAGAACCTCGCTACGCCAAAAACGCCTACCTCGTCATCTCTCTGATGTCGGGACGCTCCATACTTAACTAAGACCATGCCGCTCAAATCAGGAGACCACGTCATGACGCCAGACGGAGAAGGAGTCATCGAAGACTTCGAAATTCAACCGACAAGAAGTTCGAGAACGCCAACATACCACCTTCACAACGCGCCCAACACCCCGCTGCCGGGAGAGTACATCCGTTGCGGAGTAAGCGGTTGCCATCCCTACCTGAAGACGGCCTACTACCCGCTCGACGAAATCAGCCAAGACCCCCAGCTTTAATCCGCAAAAACAACATGTCACCCACCATCCTGAAAAATGCCCAAGCTGTCGAAACTGAACTGCGGGCCTTGGTCCTGCAAGAGCTCAATCTATACCAAATCGCAAGGACCCTTGATATCTCGCCCGCAACGGCCCGGCGCTACATGAGCCACCTAAAAATAAAGCCTTTCGAAAAACGAAAGAAACGCAACAACAAGCCCGACCATCGAATCGAAGAAATGGTTAAAATGAGGAAAAACGGACAAACACTGGACGAAATAGGAACCTTCTTCAACATCACGCGGGAACGAGTGCGCCAAATTCTCCAGAAACAATGTCCCGACTTCGTGTTTCCTATTCGAATAGTCAAAAGCCAAACCTGCAACCACTGCGGAGTGTCATACGTGCCATCCGGACCCGGATCGCAGTTTTGCAATCAAAAGTGCATGGGAGTGGCAAGAAACCTCACTTTCAATCGAGACACCGCCATCAAGGTGATGCGCCAACGAGATCAAGGAAAGAAGTGGTCTGAAGTTGCCAATGAATTAGGACAAGGAGCATCGCATGTAGTGTTTCGCGCCCGCATCCAACGCTACAAACATTTTTTCAGCAGCACAGAACAAGAATTGTACTTTCCAACAAAAAACGAAAAACAGTTCAAAGCCAATAGCGCTAATGAATTAGAAGAAAATGAAACAAAAGTTAAAGGTCATGACTCTTTAATTACCAAGATGTTGCTTCCTCTTTTTAACTTGATCCGTTTACCATCCCATGCTAAAAGCCCTGTTGAATCCAATCCACAGGGCACTGCTCACCGGAAAAGACAACCGTAACGTCAACTACCAAACAAGACCCCGGACTAGGTGAAAACCCTGCCGGGGTCTTTTGCGTCCACCGTCATGAAAAATAAGCGCAAGTGGACCAAGACCAGCCATTGGTCGTTTGACGAGAAGAAAGCGTCGAAGCCGACAAAGGTAAAGCGCCTCCGCAACGACCAGAAGCAGCCGGAGCTCGACGCCCACACGTTCGACGACTGGTCCGCCGCTGGCTACCGCATCTCCAAGGGGGCGAAGAGCCGCACGCGCAATCTCGACGGTGTCCCGTTGTTCGGTCTTGACCAAGTTTGGACGAACGACAAAAAAGCCCGTCCGCCTGTCTCAAAGCCTCCCACCCCGTCCGGCCCCACGTCATGTCCTCACGTCAAACCTTCACCGTCCAGCTGGTCTCAGCCCTCCGGGCTGGTGAAGGAAGTGTTGGCGAGGATGGAGGAGAAGAAGGAGGCGGAGGACGCGGCGCACATGCACATGCCTGAAAGCTTCGAACCCAACGAAGACGACTACAAAGATTTACCTTACTGACATGAAACAACCAATCCAAGTGCGCTTGATCTGCGGCGAGCGAAGCAACATCTTTCGCAAACTCTACATTGATCAGGTGGGCAATTTCAACCGTGTCGCCTGTCGTTACGCCGGAAAAACCTACATCGTCCACTCCGAAGCCGGAGACTTAGGAGACCCGTTCCGGGCGAACCCAAGTTACTTGGACCGTCTTTTCATCAAAACGTGGGAACCCTGCCAGTGGTCTCTTTAGCCTGACTAAAACATGAACCAAGAACTCTCCGACGACAACGCAGGCTCCGCCGCCATCCGCTTGATTCTAGAACCTTATCACCAGCGCATCTACGAGCTGGAGGGCCGTCTCAACCACATCGAGCAGGCCTACATCCATTCAGACCGTCTCCGCACCGAATGCCAGCTCAAGCTAGAAACCCTCACGAAAGCCGCTGAGCGCGCCCGAGATGCTCGCGGGCGCTTCCACACCCAAATAGCATTTGAAGCGCTCATAAAGCTACTGCAAGAGCAAAAAAAGCCCCCCCAGCCATGAAAGTAACGGCAATCACTCGATACAAACACGGAGAGCTTTACCGCCTTCTTCGAAAACTTGGTTGGAGTCAAAGCGAGCTTGCGCGAAAAACCGGTTACAGTGCCGGAGCCATTGGAAGGGTAATCAATCTTGAGTTCAGACCTTCCGTCGACTTTGCCAACAGCATCCAAAATGCCTTTGCTGAAGCCGGAGAATATTTCGATGTCCTAGAAGAATGGCCAGAAACATTTATCGGCATCGGAAAAGGATCGAAAGTGGAACAGACCATGGATGTCCCAATGGAGTCGCTTTTAAGCTGTCATGAGGCTATGAATCTTCCCGCGCCAAATCCTTACGAGGATGAGAAGGAAGATGAATTCGGACAAGCAATCGACTCCCTCAAACCGCAGCAACAAATAGTGATTCGCGCTCTTTACTTTGAAAACAAAACTCCCGTCCAAGTCAAAAAGGAAACCAAAATGAGTCTCTCTAGGATTCTCCAGATCAGAGATGCCGCGCTACGTTCGCTACGTCATCCCTCAAGGATAAAGAAAATGGAAAGCTACTGGAATTCCAAATCCACCCAGCCATGAGCGATCACTTCATCCGAGACGAACAAGGCCGCTGCCACACCATCATCACGATGCCCAACATCTACGAATACGGTGGATTCATTTTTGAGTTCCACCGTGCTTGCGGGCCGATGAAGCTGAAAAAAGACTGGAATCCAGCTGCCCGGGAAGGACGCAAGTTTTGGAAAACCATCGACGAATGGAGCAAGCTGACCGACAAGCAAAAAAAGAAAACCCTAATCTCGGAATGAATCTCAAGACCCAACCCGCCCACATTGAGTGGACGCTCTACCTCAAGTCCGGTCCGGTCGAGATTTGGGAAGGCAAGCCTGCACGCGGCTCATGGACCCAATGGGAATGCCGCAACGTCAAAAGCGGCGAGACACGTCCCGTTGACAAAAACAACGTCCTTCAAACTTTCGACCAGATGACCAACAACCAAGAATGATGACCGTCACCGACCCCAGAGAACCCGTCTACCTCAAGAAAAACGGACGCTACGTAGCGTTCGCTTCGATGGAACAAGGCTTCGGCCGCTTCGACTCGTGGTGCGCCCCCGGCGTATGGCTGCACACCAAGGAGAAGGACTGCACCCGGATGCACCTCATCTCGACCCTCGACGAGCTTCCATGCTCGGCGGCGAGGTTCGCATCGGCGATGAAGCACCAGAGCCAACTCACCGATCTCCTTCGTGACCACCGGACAATGTCCACCAACGACCTCAGCAAACTGATCCTCGAATGGATCGCAACCAAAACAGACCACCAACCATGAACACAACCGTCCTTATTCCCACACACATCCAGAACACCGCTCCCAAGCCAACCAAAAGCCAGATTATCGAAGCATTAATGAACCGCGCCCGCAAGACGCACGGCCAAGCCGAAACCCTGAAGGCATCCAAGCGCGACCAACTCGAAACCGAAGGCATCGCACTGGTGCTGGAAGCTTTTAAGAAAGCCAAGCCCACCAAGGAGGATGTCAGTCTAGCCCATTCATGGAAATGGGATCGACCGGCCACCGTAGAGGTGAAAGTCAATTCTCCTGCAATCCGGGCCATCCAGAAAAAGATCAACAATCTCAGCTCGTCCCGTTTCGATGAAGACGAAACCAAGAAGAAAATCCAAGAGGGGATGAAGGCCCCCAACCCACTGCTTGGCAACGACGCGGCGGAAGCGGCGCTCGACCAGCTACTCGCCACCATCATGAACACCCCACGGGTGATCGACCAGACGATAGACGTCTAAAAAAGATTTCCTTCGACCGTTATAAGGTAAAACGGTCTGGTCGCAGGAAGCAACAAGCCTGCCGTTCAGCATGGGTCCGCCAGTCAGGTGCCATGTGGGCGATAGTCGTGACTGGTTCGCCCGCCGTGGGGCGTGTCAAAGTTCCACGGCATCCAATTTCTACTGCTCCAGCAGCGACCGTTCGCTACGGAAACTGTAAAGCATGGCTTACAACACTGGAGGAAGAAAGCCCCACAGCCCCTGTCTGGTAAATGCGGAAGCCCTTCTCGGGCGATCTATAGAAGGGATGAAATCAGAGACGAGAATACGGACAAACGCTTGTGCCACTTGAAGCACACGGGCAAGGACGGAACCGCTGGGGCGTCACGCCAGCGTCGGAAACGGTAACCGACACCTCAATGAAGCGGCGGAATAGCTTACCCAACGACGCCTGAATCATTCATGTCCTACGCTTGAAATCTTCGAAGACTATACAGCGTAATCCACGAAAAAAACAGGGCCGCTTCACCCCTTTCAGTCTGACCAAACACCATGAACACCCTCGAAAAAACACGTCACTTCCAACCCGACATCGCCATCACCGTGGATTGGAAATACGACCCGTCATTCGTCTGGGACGGGGACGGAGAAGATCCCAAAAATGATCGGAATTACCCACAGCATCCACATAATGTTACTGTCACAGCGTCCATCATCCGCAAAGGTGTCCTCATCCAAGACAGCGTCTATCTCGGCGGCTGCTACGCGTTTTACAATGGCCCCTACGATGAGGAAGTTAACGGTTATCTCCCGCAAATGATCGACGACGCGATTCAATTTCTCGACTTGAAGCTCAAAGAAACCATCATCGAACCATGAAAGACATCTCCAAAGAACTCCACAGTTTCCCAAGCCCGTTCGCCCGCGCCATCACTCGCGACCATTACGACGGAGGTACGTCGATGTTCAGCGTCACCACCCTCATCTCCCCACCCCAGCGCACCTACCTCAAGACGCTGGGTGAGGAAATCCGCAGCCCTTACGGATCGTTCGCGGCGATGCTCGGCACGGCGATGCACCACATCATCGAGCAGAACATCGACGAGGCGGCCGGAGAGATCGCGGAGCGCCGTCTCTACACCGACATCACGGTGGGCGGCGAGTCCATCTCGGTGAGCGGCCAAATCGACCACTGGGAGAACCGCACGCTGTCAGATTACAAGCTGACAGGAGGCGTGCAGGACAAAATGAAGGACCCTCACTTCCTCCAAGTCCAGATGAACGGCTATCTCGCCGAATGCAACGACATTCCCGTAGACTTTGTCAGCGTCATCTACGTGCAAAAAGACTGGAGCCACTTGCGGTCCACTTTCGACCCCACTTACCCGCAGACACCGTTCAAGGTGTATGTCCACCCCTTCGACCGCGAGCTGGCCGTCCGGACGTTCCAGACCACCACCACCGACCACTGGAACGCCAAGCAGGGCAATCCCCGTCCCTGCACGCCGGACGAACAGTGGCGCAAGCCCACCACCTACGCGCTGATGAAGCCGGACGCCAAGCGGGCGTCTAAAGTGTGCGACACGCGCAGCGAGGCCCAAGAGCTCCTCAAGCCCGGCCAAATGATTGTCGAACGTCCCGGCGAAGCCACCTACTGCCTTCACTTCTGCGGGTTTGCCCACCTCTGCCCGCAGTTCAAGCGCGAGCAGATGTCCAACACACCCGACCAATGAACCCCACTGAAGAACAAATCGTCAACGCCATGACGGAATATGGTGGGTCGTTCGTGCAGGCTCTTGCCAACGCCTTCCGTAAAGCGGACGACGGCAACGCGGAGCGCATCCGGCTGGCCTTCCCCGAGATCTGGACCATCTACACCAATTTAGCCCGGCTAAAATACGAACCCTACTCCAAAGATTGAGCCCTCCGGGCTGGAGACATTTTTGTCATGATTAAATCCCTACCGCAAAACATCCGCCGCGTGTTCGAAAAACACGGGCTTGAAGCCGACTCGCTGTCCTTTGACGACGCATCCCTTATTGTTGAATTCGACGATATTGAGGTGGCGTTCAAAGTCAGGGAAGCCATACTCGACCTTCACGCCTGCTGCCTCATCAACCGTGGCGGCAAGCCAGCACTACTCATCCACAACCTACTCGCCAACCAATAGCCATGTCCAAATCCAACATCAAACTGCAAGAAATCCAGTCGAACCTCAACGCTCCCAAGACGTTGGAAAACAAGTTCGGCGGATACAAATACCGGTCCGCCGAATCCATCCTCGAAGCGCTCAAGCCACACCTTGAAAAACACCAAGCCACCCTCACTCTCAGTGACGAGATTGTGGAAGTGGGCGGACGTGTCTACGTCAAAGCCACCGCTACGTTCAGGACTGATGACCAGATCATCTCCACCACCGCGTTCGCTCGCGAAGCCGAAAGCAAAAAAGGTATGGACGACGCGCAGGTGACCGGAGCCTGTTCATCTTACGCCCGTAAATACGCTCTCAACGGCTTGTTCTGCATTGACGACACCAAGGATGCAGACGCCACTGAAACCCACGGCAAGACGGAGCCGGTTTCCAAGCCCGCTCCGACCGCAGCCGCCAAGCCCACACCCAAGCCAGCCGATGACATGGTCAATACCATCGTCACCGTAATGCGCGCGCAAACCACTCTCAGCGATCTTGAGGCCAAGATGGACAAAGCCAAAGGGACTCCCTACGGCACCAATCCGCTGATCCTCGCCGCCTACACCGAAACCAAAAACAACATAAAGTAATGTCACAGACATATGAAATCAAAGGAGCCGTCAAATTTGTCGGCGAAATGGAAACCCTCGGAGCCAAAGGCTTCACCAAACGCGAGCTCATCGTCACCACCCCCGACGAGAAATACCCGCAAGACCTCAAGATCGAGTTTGTCAAAGACAACTGCTCGAAGCTCGACGACATCAGCGTTGGCGACGAAGTCACAGTGGGTGTCAATCTCCGTGGCAGCGAATACAACGGCAAGTATTACGTCAGCCTGACCGGCTGGAAAATCGACAAGGGCGAACCTTTCTAAGTCATGGCAACACTCCATCAAGTCAGCACGGCCAAGGATGGAGAAAGCTTCACCGCCATCGGCGTTGTGGTTGTTCACAAGCAGTTCAACCCCAAGGTAGCGAAAAACGGCAAGCTGTTTTCCAGCGTCATCCTCAAGAGCGCGGGCACAGAAGTGTTCATGACCTTGTGGGAGGACGCTGCGAAATGGAAGCTTCCGATCAACACCGACATGATCCTGCGTGGCAAGTTCACAAAGAATCAATACAACGGCGCGGCCAGCCTCAAATGCGAGGAACTGGCCGTGCCGGAAAACGCAACGGAGTTCAAGCAAGATGAAATCCAAGGCGAGCCTGAAAAGCCAAAGATGAAGGACTGCCTCGACGCGGGTCTCAGAGCGGCGGACTACATGGTCCGCAAGGAACGTCCTGACCTCGCGTCAGCCGCCTTCACCTTCGCCGCCAACGCCTTCATGCAGGGCGTCCGCATGGAATAATTCTCCGCCCCCGGCGTTAACCGGTTGGGGGACAGATCCGGGGAAACACGGTTGACACATCGGAAAGACGGTGCCTTACGCATGAACTTTGGTCAGTAGTTGTATAGCTAAATCCCAAACCATGGAACCGTCAGTAGCGTCAAGCTGACACCGGATACGGTAACCGGACTCTTTTGAGCATGAGAAGCGCCTCGGCGTTAAGCGTAGAAAGCCGCCTCGCGAACGGCCATGCTCACCCACTCTCCGGCGCGTGTGCGCAGAACCCATTCCAATCCTGTGGAACCGATAGCTAAGGGGCTTGCAGGATCACCGGGAATGTTCGTTCAAATGTCGGGAAACCGAGCGCGTCGGACCTCTTTCTTTAGCCTGACTAAAACCAATGAACACCCGCACCATCTACCTCATCTACGTCCGTCCCACAGGGTCGGAAACATGGACCCAGCACATGAAAGAATCGGGCGTCCCGTGGCGCTCCAGCAAACCGTCCACCGCCGACGAATACGCCGTCACCCTTGCCAACAGCAGCAAGTATTGCACCAAGGTGGTGGCAGTGAAGCTGCCGAAAGACCCGGACGACATCGACCATCCGAAATACGCAGTGCTCTCGGACGGAGACACTCTCTACGTCGCCAACCCGTTCTAGGTCATGACCTTTCTCGTCGATCCCGAGTCTGGCAACCGCAATGGTGACAACCTCACCTATTGTGAAGACGATGAATACGACGAGAACGCCTGCTTCAACTGGGTGAACCACCCGGTGAGACAACTCTACGACAATCCCAAAACCCAATCCCATCCATCCAACTCCTACGACCATGAAGATTCACCGTGGATTCCCTCCGAAACTGGATTGGATCAAAATCGAAGAAGCCGGAAAAATGATCAACATGACCACTCACGGCCACAGAATCAGCCTTGCACTCTCGAAGAATGGAAAGCAGCAACTGGTCGGATGGTTTGATTTCAAGACCATTTACGACGCGCTAATGACCATTGATCCAAACCAATCAAAATACTGATGAAAAACTGGAGAGAACAAACCAAGCTTGAAATCCAATCGCTTCACCAGCAGTTGATCCAAGCTCAAAAAGACCGCGACTCAACATGGGTTGAGCATCTCAGGAATCAAATTTCAATGCTTCGAGCAATGCTTGAAGAAAACTCATGAAAACACCACTCGCTGAAATCACCGTCAAGTGCTCTGAATGTGGAGAAGAAACCCGCGCCGACGACGTAAACGCCGACAACGTGCGTTACCACACTGGAAATGGCCACATGGTTCGGTTCCCGTCAATCGGCCTTGGTCCGGCAGACATCACCAAATTGAACGCAATGTATTTGCTTTGTGAATGTTGTCAGGAAGAAGCGGAGGAAAACTCATGAACACCTCATCCAAACCCCATCCTTTATGTGACATGGAAAAACCGTGGGGTGTCATCCGTTTCATCCACAAAGGTTCCGAACGGGAGTTTTACACCATGATCAACACAATGACAGGCGACAGGATGACCGCTTTTGACAACGACCCTCCAAGCATCAACGATCCCGTGAAATGGATCAAATCGGTTTTCCGCGACATCCACAAAAGATCCGACAAGGTATTGAACCAACAAGGAACAAAACACTTCAAATGAAAAACCACATGCTCGATGTCGCGTTCATCGTTGAGGGACCATGGGATGAAATAGAAGACATCCCCGTTGAACACCTCCTTCTCGGAATGCAAGAACGGCTGTCCTACCTAATGAGAGCCCATTTACTCAAAACCGAAGACATCACCGAAGCTTTTGGCTGGTGCGACTCTTACGACGTATGAACACCATCCTTGAAGAAGTATTCCTCCATTCCGACGTGCGGGGCGGCTATTCCGTCGGCTTCCAGACATACGGCGCTGGAGACGTCGGAGACAGGATTGGCTACATAGTGAAGCACCAACATCTAGGACACGTCCTAGGCGTCACGGAGGGACTCAATACGCCGTATCTCTCGCCTTCGCACTTGAAGACCATCGCCAAGCGGCTACAAACCCTCAATGAGCGCCAAGAAAAAGCCCGTCAAACGCCGAACTGACATCACCCGTCCTCGAAACGGTGGACAATGGTCAGAAGCGATAATACAGGCTTGACTGGAGCGAAGCTGTTCTTTACATCATTCAAATGATCACCAATGAAATCGCATCCATTTATTTCTCATACAATCCGGAATCAGGAGTGATTACAAGGATTGCTCCAACGATCCGGAAAAATGGAAGGTCTCATTCACAAGGAATAGGACAGCCATGCGAAGCCATAATGAATAATGGATATTTATACACATCCATATCCCATGAAGGGAGAAAATGGAGAATCCTTGCTCATCGTTTAGCGTGGTTACTCCATTATGGAGTTCATCCTGAAAATCAAGTTGATCACATCAACGGAAAACGCGACGATAATAGAGTCTCAAACTTAAGAGCCGCAACCAACAGAGAAAATCAATGCAATCGGCACAAAAAAGTAGGCATGAGTAAAGATTTGCCAATCGGAGTCTACAGAATCACTCGAAAAGGAAGACCCGGAATCTGGTATGCAGTTCACCTAGAAATCAATGGACAAAGAAAAAGCACTTCAAAAAGATGCCTCCAAGCCGCGATTGAAACACGCAAAGACTGGGAAAAGAAATACTTCAATCGAGAGGCCGTATAATGGAGGACAATGGACTCGCGCCAGAATGACCTCCTTCATTAAAAGCGCCTTGCGAGGAGCCCGCTGGCCACAAAAATACGAGTGCATCAAGGCGGCGTTCGTCGAACACGGGATCAATCCGGCCACCGGCCACAAGTGCAAGCTGCACAAATGCCCAGAATGCCAAGGGTTGTTCCCGCAAAACATGATGCACGCCGACCACATTGTTCCCGTCGTTGGACCGGAAGGTTTCAAAACATGGGACCTGTTCATCGAGCGGTTGTTTTGCGAAGCAGACGGCTTCCGCGCCCTCTGCAAACCCTGTCACAACCTCCAAACCTCAAAGGAACGCGCCGGACGCACCTTCGAAAAGCTCCTCTTTCCCCTTTAGCCCGGCTAAAGCCTTTCGGGCTTGGAACCATTTTGTATTCTCAGAACACCAACCAACAACCAATAGAAGACCAACAATATGCCAGCAGGAATCACTGAAAGAGACAAACAAGTGGGAAAGAGCCAAGCATGGCACGGACTCACCATCATCGAAGACGGACCGATCACCCGTGAGATCGCTCATCCGTTCGAAATCATCGAGTCTCCCATCTACTACAAGACCACGGCCACCGACGTGTTCGGGATCAACCACGACACCTTCATTGAAAGCCCCACTTTCAAGCAGTTGCTCGCCTCCGACGACTTTTTGCCGGTTGGAGACCCTTATGCCGATTCATACAACCCGTCCTCCATCGCGACGTTCTGGGAAATCCTTCGCAAAGGCTTGGGCGACACGCCATACGAAGTGGTGTCGGCAGGCACGGTTGACAACCGCTGCAAGGTGTTCGCCTCCATCAAGGTGAGCGACGGCTTCCGCATCGGCGACCGAGAGTTCAAGGACTTCATCACCCTGCTCGACTCCTACGACAAGAGCACCAGCCTGCAAGCCCGCTACAGCAACGTCTGCGTGGTCTGCGCCAACACCTTCGCCGCCGTGATGAACGACGGCAACACCATCGGCAAAGCCAAGCACACAGCGATGATCGAGATGAACATCGGACGCCTCATCGACGCCATCGACGCGTTCGTCGGCACCAGCGCCGCCTTCCAAGCGATGCTCACCGAAGCCTACCTCAAGCCGTGCAGCCGCGACGAAGCCCGCGCATGGATTACGGGCATTGAAACCCGCAACTCCGACCGTATCACCAACGGCATGCTGCAGAAAACCGCCCGCATCGTCGAATTGTTCGACGCTGGCAAAGGCAACGAAGGCCGCAACCGTCTGGACGCGTTCTCCGCCATGACCGACTTCCACAGCAACGAGTCGACCAACCGCAAAGGCCACAACGCCCAGTTCTACACCAGCGAGTTTGGTTCGTCCGCGCAGGTCAAGAGCATGGTAGCCCGCAGCTTCGCCAACGAATGGGACGCCAACGTCCGTCGCGGCGAACGGATGCTGGACAAGGACGTCGCCCTCACCGCCTAATCTTATGAAAGCCACCATCAACTCACTCACCTACAACACCGACACCGCTGACGAGATTGCCTCAGACAGTGGCGGCGGCTACTGCAATGACTTCCGTCACTGGGAAGAAACCCTCTACCGGACTCAAAAAGGAAACTACTTCCTGCATGGAACCGGTGGAGCAATGTCAAAATACGCTGAAAAATACGGAAACTCCTACGGCAGCGGCAGCGGCATCGTCCCGCTCGGCGAAACAGAAGCCTTGGAGTGGTGCGAAGAGCACGACTGTCAGTTGACCATTGACGAACATTTCACCCATCTGACTGAAGAAGCATGAACAAACCAACCATACCACCCTACGGATTCGGCGACGCTCTTCACCGGGTGCGTATGAAAATCATAGACTATCAGGACTGCTTCGATGAAAGCACCGAGCAATACCAACAAAACGAAAAGCTGCTAAAGATCATCGACGCCGCCTGCGCCCCCAAGGCCAAGGCTCCCCGAGGACTCATCGCGCTGGTCTTCATGGGAAATCCAGCAGACAACTTCTTCATTGAATACGCCCCGGAAGATCATCCCGAAAAATGGATTGGGCGTTTCGTCAACAGCGTCGAAGAGGTTGAATTTGTCGAAGTGTTCCAACGCGGCGAGCCCCACGCCTACTGGTCCAACCCCAACTCCAACCCTGAATCATGAAGAAATACGAAGCCGTAAGGCACGCCGAAGACTGTGTCACCCTGCTTTCCGACCGCAAGGAAGGGGGCTGGGGGTTTAGGTTCAGGGAGACGCCCGAATCGCCGTGGCACACTTCTCCGGGGTTTCCACGAGTGGAGGCGCTGCAAGTGCGGCGCGAGCACCTGATCCGCCATGCAAGACGCCTCCTTGGCAAGTCCGAGGAGTATAAGGAAAGAAAGAAAGACTGGACCTCCCACCTATGAACACTCACACCCCCGGACCTTGGATTCGCAAGGGAGACTGGATTCACGGAACGCCAGAAAGCGGAGCCTCACAGGGGATCGCGCAGATTTTGGGAAACTGCGGATGCACTGAGACAACCGAAGCTAACGCCCGCCTGATCGCCGCCGCACCCGAAATGCTCAGCTATCTTCAGTGGATAGAACGAGTAGCCCATGATTCCAAAAAATGGGCTTTACGGAATCTGGCTCGCGAAGCCATCGCCAAAGCCACCGGACAAACTCCTTGACACCTGTTCACCCTTTAGCCTGACTAAACACTCATGACCACACCACACACCGTCTATTACAACGAAGCCCCCGTCGACCAGTCCGACTACCCCTCCCTCGCCGAGAAGTTCAAAATCCCCTATGAAGTGGTGTTTCGCTGCGTCGAAGCGCTGGAAAAAACCGGAGACATTCCAGTGATGGCCTTTTCAGGTCCCACCAGAGAGCGCGTGAAGGCTTTGGCGTTGTCTTTGAGCACTGAGTCGCCGAAAGTCGCGCAAGACGCGCCACAAGAGCCAGCGGAAGCCCTTGCGGAGCCACCTGTGGAGATTGTCTACAACTCTACCATGGAAGACACAATTTTCGAGGAATCCGAAGCCGCCCAAGCAGTTTCCCTCATCCCTTCACGCGACGATGACAACGAGTTCGACCCGGAAGAAACCACCGAGCGCGACGAGATTGTCGAGCATGCGGCCCACGGCCTAATGGCGGCGTTCTCCGATTCCGACGGTTGTTTCATCATTTCTGATGATGGCTGTTGCCGGATCAATCCTGACAAGCCGCCAACGCTCCAACACTCACTGGTCGTTGTCGCCAACGTCCTCAAACTGAAAGACCTTGGCACCGCAGTGGATGACAAAAGCTCGTGGATGCTCGGCTCGATCATTTCCTCGCTGGAAGAGTTTCACGGTGAAAACTTCTCAGTGTCGCAGGTGTGCGACTCCACCACCAAAGCTTACAACACGGTTGTCACTGCCGTCGGTGTGTTCAACGCGTTCAAGCTGAAGCGTTACAAGCTGTCGTTCTCGTCGCACAAGGAAGCCCACTACGCCAAAATCCCCGACTCCCACAAAAAGCTCATCCTCCACAAAGCGGAAACCTACAAAGTGGGGCCAAAGTCGATCCGGGCGCTGTGCTCCATCGCCAAAACCATGGAGGACGACACCACCATCCGCAACATCCGCAGCCAAAAGCAAGCGCTCGACCTCATCGCCGCCTACAAAGAAGCCAAAGTCACCTACATCGTCTATGACGAAGGCGAATGGACGCGGGTGAACGGACTGGCCGGTGAGCCACCTGAAGGCAAGATTGTTCTCAACACCAAAGAGTGGACCGCGCAGGCCGGAAACCAAATCCTTCCCATCGCCAAGCGCAGCACCCTCAAGTCATGACCGAACCCCTCATCCCCCCCGAAAAAGACATCACTCCGCTGGTCAAATACTTCAAGAAAACCAACGAAGTAACCGGAGCCATTCAGAAAGACATCAGCATCGCCCTGCTTCGCGACCCCGCCATGCAGAAAAAAGTGTCGGACCAGTTGAAGATGTCGGAAAACGACGCGCAGCTGGAAACCGACAAGGTAGTGAAAGCGTTCATCGACGAAATGCCGAAAGCAACGCTAAACGGATACAACCTGTTCAGCAAGGTGTTCGCCATGCACGCCAACATTACAGGCGATCCGACCATGCACGACGTCTTTGACGAGGTGAACCAACAGGTGTTCGCTGAGATGAAAGACTACTGAACAACCAGCTCACGGACGCCTGAGCGTTCCGTGCAGCGTTCTGTTCAAAACTTTAGCCTGACTAAACCTATGGAAACCATGACAGACACACCAGAAACAGACCAAGCCGAGTGCGAGTCAATAGCGGCATACATCGAGAGCTACGGGCCGGACGCCGTGTTCCCGTGCGACGGCTACGACCACGCCCGCAAGCTGGAACGCGAGCGGGACGAGGCGCGGGAACACGTTGCCAACTTGGAAGTATCTCTGACCGCTGCGATCCGTTCGGCAAACATGTGCCAAGATGAAGCCGAGAAAGCGACCGCTGGGAAAGAAAGACTGGAACGCGAGCGCGATGATGCACGGTCGGATTTAGAATTTCGGCGTGACCTCTATAAGCTCCAGTCTGAGCGTTTAGAAGGAATCGAACGCGAGCTCGGCATCTCGACACGAACGCTCGGCGAAGTCAGGGAGATACTGTGTGATGCCCTGCCGAACGAGAATCAGTTGACGAGTTTCATGGCTGCTACGCTCGTCAAAGAGCGCGACGAGGCTTGGGTGCTTGCGGACAGGCTGGCTGCATTGCTGCAACGAACCCGCGACTACTGTGGAGGGCAAATAGTTGACCCAGAGTGCGGCTGCTTCGACTGCGAATACCTGCGTCCAATTGACGAAGCACTCGCTGCATGGAAGGAGGCGCGGAAGTGAATCCTGAACAACAACGAATCGCCATCGCGGAGGCTTGCGGGTGGGTCCGTGAATACTCCGACGTCCCTACGTGGGATACCTCCCTCAACAGTTACAAACCCGTTCGCACCATGCTTTTCAGGCGGAAGGAAAAGTGCTTTCGTGCGGAGAACCTACCCAACTACCTCAACGACCTCAACGCCATGCACGAGGCTGAGCAGGTTATTCGTAAAAGTGCTGACCGCGTAGATTCCTACCTTGATCAACTTGACGGCGCAATGAGCGGCGTTCACGCAACCGCAGCCCAACGCGCAGAAGCATTTTTGAAAACACTGAACCTATGGAAACCATAACTCCACTCACCGAATACACAAAGAACCAATACCGGTTCAACCTCGTCCAGCGCAAAGCCAACTGCGCCATTTTCGCGGGAACCAAGCCCGGAGTCAGAGCCGTCAACTACGAGGTGGTCAGACTGCTTATCACCCCGTCAGGCTCCCGCGTCGTTCACAATCCCAAGACCAACACCGACACCCCAATCCACTGGGACGCCCATGAGCGCCTACCGGGCGACCGCGAATGGGGAAAGAACGGCTTCACCTGCACCACCCTCGAAACCTCCATCGACAAACTCAACACCCTCATCCAACAATCACCCACACATGAACCAACGCGACCAACAATTCTTTGACCTTCAAGCCATCCGCGACGCCCTTTCCGGGCGCATCGACGAATTCTGCCTCAACCTGTTTCCGGAAGCCAAGCGCGAGAGCGCCTGCTACATGATCGGCGGCATCGACGGCAGCAAGGGACGCCGGATGATGGTGAGCACCCGCGCCAACAACCCCGGCTACTACCTCGACTTCTCCGACCCCTCGATCAAGGGCGGACCTTGGCGGCTGGTCTCGCTGGTCAAGGGCATCACCCTCAAAGAAGGAATTGCTTGGTTAGCCAAGTTCTGCAACGTGCCTCCCATCCAAAGCTTCGGCACCATCAGCCAAGCTAAAGACCCCGAGGCTCTGGCCCGGACGATGAAGCCGCTGTCAACCACATCCATCGAGTTTGCCGCAGCTCGCGGAATCACCGAAGAAACTCTGCGCAAATATGGCGTCGCCACCGATGTCCGCGACGGGATTTTGTTTCCCTACTACGACGCGTTCGGCAACTTGGGAATGACCAAGCACTGGGGTCACAAGTTGAAAGCTGACGGCAAAAAAGACACTTGGGTGAGTTCCGACCCTGTCATCTCCATTTTCGGCAAGGATGTCTGCGACCCCGAGACCGGTCTTCAACGACTCGTCATCTGCGAAGGCGAGTGGGACGCAATGGCGTGTTGGCAGGCTGGCATTCCCGCAGTGTCCATTCCGATGGGCGCGTCCAACATGAACTGGATTACGGAAGACTACCAATACTTGTCCCACTTCGACGAGATCGTGTTGTTGTTCGACAACGACGAGCCCGGCAAGAAAGGAGCCCGCGAGGCTTCCGCACGACTAGGCAGCGACCGTTGCCTGACCGTCCGCCTGCCGCTCAAGGATGCCAACGACATGCTTCGCGCCGGACGCGGGGCGGAAATCCTCAAGTGCATCGAAAGCACCACGCGGGAGCCGATGGCCGAGATCGCCGACCCCCATTCGATGAAGGAGACCGTCCGGTCTTACATGAAGGGCGAGCACCTTTCGGACGGCGACGCGTTCTTCCTGCCCAACTTCGACCTCACGTTCCGCAAGCACGAGATGACGCTGTGGTTCGGGTTCTCGTCTCACGGAAAGTCACAAGCCGTTCAGAACCAAGTGGCGTCGTTGATGGGTCAAGGCAAAGTGACCTGCGTCGCCTCGTTCGAGCAGCCACCAGAAATGACCCTGTCCCAAATCCTCCTCAACTTCACCGCCTATCCCAACCTGCCGTTCCACGAGGAGTTTGACCCTGCCTACGCTTACATGGCCAAGAACGTGTTCATGTATAAGGCGCGGAAACGGGCCGACCCGAAGCACCTCATCCAAACCTTCATCCACGCCCACAAACGCTACGGCATTGACACCTTCGTCATCGACAACGTCATGACCATGGACATTGACCGTGGCGACAACACCGCGCAGGCCGAAGCGGCCGATTTAGTGCGTGTCTTCGTGGCTGAATACCCGGTCCACGTCCACGTCGTCGCCCACCCCCGCAAGCCCCCGGAAAACACCGGCAAAGTTCCGGGCATGGCGGAGATCCGTGGCGCGTCCGAATGGGGCGACATCCCGAACAACGTCATCGCCATCTGGCGTGACATGCCAAAGGCAGAAAAGATTGCGGAAATGGAAGACCAAGGGTCGGAGCAGTCGGAGATCGACCAGTTCTGGGCGTCCACCCCGTGCGGCAAGATTGTGGTCAGGAAACAACGGGCAACCGGCAACCTGCCGATGGCGTCGTTCTACTTCCACAAGCCCACCATGCGCTTCATGAACCGGATCGGCAAGCCGTCGGCGATGTTCAGCGAGCAGCCGTGGATTTCACCGGAAACCAAATGACCCCCATCGACCAAACCCGCGAGCTTCTCCAAGATTTGAACCACCAGTTTCCCAACGGGGTCACCACCATCAGTCCATGCCGCAACGGCTGCGGCGAACCGGCGCGTGGCGGAAAAGAGTGTCCGGACTGCCTGACCCTTCGTCTTGGGAAGTTGGTTGGAGAAGACCTCGCCCGCCGCCACCTCGTGGCAATGAAAGTTTACAAGTCGCTCCACAACAAGATCATTTCAATCGCACAAACCAAATGAACAACCCGCTCAGCACTCAAGTCGACGGCAACCATTACAAAGACCACGTCATCCAGCCGGTGGAATACTGCCAGAAAAACCAACTGAATTTCTGTGAATCATCAGTCATCAAATACGTCACCCGACACCGCGAAAAAAACGGACGCAAAGACATTGAAAAAGCCATCCACTTCCTCCAACTCCTCATCCAACTCGAATACGAACCATGAAATCCAAGACACACCACATGGCGGAAGCCATCACCGCAGCCCTCGGCCCCATCTTTCACGCCAATCCGGACTACAAAACCATCACTGAAGCCATTGCGCTGACCGTAGCGCGTGTCGCCCAGTCCACCCCGGACAAAGGCAACGAGGAAGAAGAGCTTGAAATCATCATGCAAATCGCAGCCAATGCCCTCAACGTATTCCTCAATGAAGAGCAAGCCATCCAAGAAGCCAAAGCCAAGGTCTTGGCTAAAGGAGTTGACGGATTTGCAGAGATGTGTGGACCCGTCAACGGGCTCGCCGCCATCAACGGAGGAGTGTCTCCCGAAGCCTGCGCGAAAGCCGAAGAGTTTGCAGGACAAGACCATCCCGAAGAAAGCTGGTCGAACAGCCCCATCCACCAAGAAATCGCCCGGTTTGAACAAGAAAATCCAAATGTCGGTCCAGACGGCGACCCCGGATACAACCCGGACGGACCAAGAGCTTATTTATGAACGCCCCAAGGCACCAAGGAAGCGTCGGAAGCCGTCGCTCGTCAGTGTGTCAAGGAAGGGTCTCCTCGTGGCCTACAGGCAGGCCGGGGAAGCAATACCGGCTGGTCCTCAATGTCCGAAGTGCGGGCTACCGGTCCATGCGGGAGAACGACACCACCCCGCAGGTCGCCGCAAAGCCGCCTTTCTCTTCACCGCCATGGTCCACAAAACCTGCCACGACTGGATTCACGCCAACCCCAAAGACGCCGAAGCCGTCGGCCTCCTGTGGTCCGGTCGCAACTCCAAAACCCTCACCCTCGCCGCAGCAACTGAGCTGGTGGTAAGACAACGGTTTCCCGCCATGTATTCCATTGACATCCTGAAAACCTTTAGCCTGACTAAACCATGAAAACACCTGAAGAATGGATGTCTGAATACGAACGCATGCAGATCAACTACTTTGAGAATTTTGACGAATTCATCGAAGCCATCCAGCAAGACGCGCTCTCGGACCCAATGGCGCAAACCCTCGACCAACACGAGCTTGAACTGGTGAAGGACATCGCAGACAACCTCCAATACCAGCTCGAAGTCAGAACCGCAGAGCTTTGGGAGATGCGAGAGAAGTGGCTGGAGGCCCGTAAGCACCTCCGCGCCGCCAACAAAGGGGCCGAACGCAACGCCCGGGCTCTTGAAATTTCCGTTACCCGTTACTGGGACCTCATCCATCGCGACAACCAGATTAAAGAGCGCGACGAACACAAACACAAAACAGTGGTATGGAACTGGCTGCTCATGTCAGACGATGAATACCGACTGAAGTGCGGCAAGCTGTCGTCCCAAGACCTCCGAAACATCCGAGCCGTGCTCAAAGCCATGCTCGGCACCTCTCTCATCAAACACCTGTAAACCACCACAATAATGCGTCCAACTTACGAAAAGCAAAATGACCGGGTAAATCAATTCGATGTCGCCAAGTCCTACCTAAAAAAAGGATATGAGATTGAAGAGATGCCTCCGTTCTTTGGCTTTGATGTGGGTTTTTCCATGAACAAAGAATTGAAAGCTGTGGCGGAAATCAAATGCCGAACCCACAAGCACGGGACATTTCCAACCTACATGATCTCTGCGGAAAAATACAACAAGCTCTGCGTGTTTTCCCAATACAGCAAGATCGTGACACTGTTGATCGTGAGATGGTCGTGCGGAACAATCGGGCACGTCTCCCTACCAACTGATGCCTCGTTCTTCATAGGAGGACGAAATGACCGCAACGACCCAAAAGACAAGGAGATCGTCGCTCACATCCCAATCCACAAATTCACCATCAAAAATCAATCACACCAATAACCATGCCATTCCAACACGCCATCGAACGTCTCGAAACCGACGAGCAAGCCATCCGGATTTTTGCCGCCATGCCGCAAGGACCTGACAACGGAGACCAGCTTCGCCGTGCCGACGAAATCGCCAACGCAATCACCTTCCTCAAGGTGGCCAACCTCGGAGGCATGTCAGCTCTCGTCTCGCTGGTTCGCCAGTGGGGCGTTGACCGGAACATCACCGGCCCCAGCGCCAAGGCCACCGTCCACACCCAATTCGAGAAACTCCGCGAGGAGTTTCTGGAGCTTGAGGACGCCATCTCCCGCGAGGATCAGCACGAGCTCATCGACGCGGTGGGTGATATGACGGTGGTGCTCATCTTGTTGTCTGAGCTGGCAGGAGTGAGGTTCGAGACCTGTCTTGTCGCCGCGTTCGAAGAGATCAAAGATCGCAAAGGTTCCATGATTGATGGATGCTTCGTGAAACAACCTTTAGCCTGACTAAACCAAACCAACCAACCAAACATGAGCGCCAAGAAAACCGCCAAGAAGAAACCCGCCGCCAAGAAGGCCGCGAAGAAAGCCGCGAAAGTGATGGCCGACGTGATGGACTCCATCATCGAAACCGTCGAACCTGCTTCCATCCCCGTCCACGAAGTGTTCGAAGAAGACGACTACAACGAGTTTGCTCCCATAGCAGCCCCAAAAGGCTGGGCGTCCACTCCGGAAGAAGCGTCTTCGGATCGAGAAATGCAAGGAATCATCGCGCCGCCGGAAACGCCAAAACCTGACCCCGTAGCCACCCCCTCAACACCTTCTGACAAGCCCGTCAAAGCACCCATCGTGAAACCAAGTCCAGAAACATCCATTGATGAGCTCACGAGCGACGCCGTAATCATCCAACGACTCATCAACGGCATCAACCACCTGTATGGAATCGCCCGCCTGACCAAAGGAATCCGTGGACCTCAACCAGAAGCCCTCGTCCGCATCCAAAGCAACATCCTCGCCGCCAAGGACCTCATCGCCCGCTTGTCATGACCCCAACTGAAATCTCGCTCTGCATGAGCTTCTTCTCCATCGGCGTCAGCGTCACCTTCATTGTCATGGTTTTCACCAAAATGTAATGAACCGACCCAAGCACCGCAAAAACAAACGCCTGCTCGAACTGCTGGGCTGCGACCCCCATGAGCCGGTGCCCACCTTCGAGGAAGCCCGCGACTCGGTCCCCCGGGAAAAACTCCCCGAACGAATCATCTGCCCCGCCTCCGGCAAGCACTCGTTCCCCTCCCAAAGCACCGCCCGCCAAGCCGCCACCAACCGGATGAAAAAAGGCTCGGGAACCGGCGCGGTCAGACAGTATCTCTGCCCCGACTGCTCGATGTGGCACCTCTCGTCCTCCTTCCACCGATAACCTTTAGCCTGACTAAACATGATCAAGAAAATCACCATGTGGATGACCACCGACGGTCAGCTGCACGAAGAAAAAGACTCAGCGAAGGCGCGGCAGAAGCGTCTCGACGACGTGCGGGCCATCAACGAGAAGATCAAAGCCGGAGAGATGCTCGGGCCGTTGTTCGGCGGCTTCTTCCACGACCAATACACCATCCTTGACAGCGTCAACACCGACACTCCCATCGTCCTGAGCCACCTGTCCCAATACCAATACCACGTCGAGGAGCTGCTCGCGGACGGACGCGTCGTCTTAAGGCTCAAGCATTACAACGAGGAGTCGGTCACTATGAGCAAGACCGAGCTCTGCTTCCGAATGAGACACCCCGCCAACCAACCGACATGAAAACAGACTTCACCTGCACCACCCTCCACTACAAAACCGAGGATGTCGCCACCCTCAAGACCATCCTCGAATGCAACAACCGGCGGATCAGCGCCGCCCTGAGCATCGCGATCAACACTCTGTTCCTGAGTATCCCCAAGCAACTCAGAGCCGTCTTCATCGTCGAGAAGTGTGAGGACATTATTTCCGGCAAACCCGAACCTGAAGGGCCGGAAGTCAAGGAATTCACCTTCACCCGACATTTCACATCTTGAAAAAAGAACTACAAGAAGCTGCATTCACCCGTGAGATCGAGAAACGCATTGATCAGCTAGCAACCGAGTTCGACCTGTCCTATTCGTTCGTCGTGGGGGCCCTCAGCCTGATCCTCCACGGGATCAAGGCTGAGTATTTTGAGGACAATGAAGATTAGTAGCTTTCCCTTTTCTCTTCTTTGACCGGCTTTCTAAGAACAGATTTGAAGTGACCGCGAGCGTCTCGCATAAATGGAGCCAGCTCAGTCAGCGCATACATCGCCGAATTGCTTGCAGAGCTCATCCGGTTGCTGGCCGCTTCATCCGTCATGTTGTATTCGGCAAGAAGCTTCATCGCTGAGCTCATGTCGTAAACCGCGCTGGTCGCCGCCGTGACACCCATCGCGTTCTCGAAAGCCCCCGCTTCGTATTGACGAGCCATGACACCATCGTCGTCGAAGTAGAAACGAGACTTCTCAAGCATCTCGTCATTTCCTGTGATTCCACGATAGCCATTCGTGACCATCGTCACAATGCTTTCCGCAGCGTCGTTGGTAATGAACTTTTCAAGCAAGTTGCTCACCGGAGAGTAACCCGCCGCAACTCCACCGACAGGAATCATCGTCGCGCTCTCTAGCAAAGTTTTGTTGAAAATCTCGGCAAGAGCAGAAGCAAACGCTGCGTCAGGTTCCAAATCGGACCTAAACAACTCGCGTTCTTTTCCAACCGCTACAATCTTCAGGAAGTTGGCGACAGCGTTTCCATCCTCCGAAGGAGCAAGAATGTTGTTCGCCATCTCCTGCGCGTGGATCACCGCCTCGTCCTCGTCGTCTCCCATAAAGACCCGTGCGATCACCCAAGAAACGATTGAAACTGCAACCTTCCACTTCAAGATGGGGAACAAGGCGTTCTGGACAAATGTCGCAACGACGTTCTCCAGCGCCTCTTTGTGAGTGGCTTCGTCGATCACCTCGATCTTTTTGAATCCTGCCTTGCGAAGCAGCGGGTTGATGGCTTGCGGGAATTGCACGGACATGTTGCTTGCCGTGGAAGACGTGTGGTTCGAGAACAACGTCAACGCCTTCCAAAGCGCCGAAACAAACGGGCTGTGGTCTCTGGATTGGAACATCCAAGCCTTGTTGCTGTGGTCCGACTGGCCGAACATCTCGTTCACTTTGAGACGTGAATTGACAATGTCCATGTCCTGAAGACTGACGTTTCCTTTGAACAACTCGTTCTCGTCGGTGACGTTCGTATGGTCCATCAACTCGGCAATGAACACGGACGTTGCCAAAGCTCGTTCCATCTTTCCAATCGTAAAGTCCAAAGCGTCTTCACCAACCTTTTCGTAAGTGCGGATTGCTTTGCCAAGAGTGTTTTTGACCACCTTGCTGCCATAACGCTTTTGACCACGCGTCACATCGCGCAGCACTTCGCGCCCATCCAGCGAGCGGTAATAAACCATGACGTCGTTGTCCATGACCAGTTGGCGGGCTTTCTCCCTGAACTTGGAGTCGGTCAAATACTTCGCCACCAGCCTGAAGTAGTTCTTCACCATCCCCGGTTTGCCCACCGCCAGCTTGCCAAGAGTGTAGCCAATGGATGGTCCTACCGATTGGTCGGTGATTTGTTGGACGGAAGCCAAGCTGCGGACGATGAACGCCGAGCTCAGGAACCTGAGCGTTTCAGATCCCCCGGTATTTACGGCTCCAGTTTGGAAGTCATTCCTAATCGCCACTTCAAGCTCGTTGGCGACAAACGCCAAGGCCGTGGTGGCTGCGACGATGTTTTGTTTGTGCTCGTGCTCAGCCTCGCGCAACTCACGATTTGGAAGCAACGGATCTGGTTTTTGAGCTTCAAGAATGGCAAGCATCCCGCTGTCTTCAATGTTCAACTGCCCGCTGACGTCCTTTACTTTGCCAATCGAACGACGCAGCACCTCGTAAGTTGGAGTGACGTTCAGGCGGTAGATGGCGTCGTCAACCAGCGACTGCGGAGCGGACAAGCCGTTCACCGAAATCGGACGGAACACGCTCTTGTCGTCAAACAACCGGGAAGAATGACCAATCCCACCGAAAAACGACGCCTCGTCAAACGAGACAATGTCCATCGGGTCGGAAACGTATTCGCCTTGGCGGATGTCTTCCTTGCCAGCCGGGTTGCCCGCGTAGGCAATGCTCATCGGGACCGACGAGTAGGTGGTCTTGTAAGCGTTGAGCTTCTTGTCCCGCCACTTGCTGCTGGTGGCAAAGTCGTCAGCGCTCTCCGGCTTGGAAAGCATTGCCTGCGTGAAGTGCATGGCGCTGTCGATGTCTCCAAGGACGTCACCAATGGTCTTGGCGTAGTGATCAACCGCTGCTTCCTTGCCGCTTGAGACATTCTTTCTCAGCGTCGCCTTGATCTTCTCAACCTCAGCGCGAGCCTCAACATCATCGGTGAAAGTGGCGTTGACTTTCGCGGAAGTGAGGATGGAGCGCATCTTTTCCGTCAACTCCCGGTCGCGGATCAAATCAAGATGCCCTGCATTCCAGTAGCGTGAAATGTCGTTCTTGCCGTAGTAGTCGTCTTGCGCTTGGGCAAACTCATCGTATTGAGCAAAGCCGGTCTTGGCCTGCTTAATCCACTCGTTAAACGCCTTCGCGTAAGTGAGACCGTGTGCGTTGACCAGCCCGTCTAGAAGCGCGATGAAGTAGCCAATCGACTGGTCCTGCGCGTTGTGACCCACCTGCTTGGCCGCTTGGGCAATTTCCTCCTGTGCCACCTTCTTGCTTCGCTCGTAACCGTGACGACCGCTTTTGCCGTCAATCCCACGGTCAAGAAGCGTCCGCAAGTGAATCGCCGCCTGACGCCCAGCACGAGTCTTTTGGAAGCGCTTCTTCATCCGTGCGTCGTGGTGATCCAAATACTCCATGAAGAACAAAGACGTCTTGGAGTTGTGGATGGTCATTGAGGTGGTGAGACGCTGAAGGATCAGGTCCGTCTCCACCTCCATGAACACCTTCGAGAAAATCTCCTCGGTCTTGAACCCAATCATGTTGTCCACATCCCATCCGGCTCCCCACTGCTTGGCCGCAGCAATATTGGTAAACGAACGACCGTCATTCTCGCTGATGCTTTCAAGGAACGCCTTTACGGCCTTCTTCGTGTCATCGCTCAACACTCCGGCGGAGTCGTTGTAGGCCATGACAATCCCTTCGATCTTGTGGATGGCACCGGCAAGAGCCGCTTGGGAGACGCGGCGAGACATATCCACCTTCTTCGTCCCGTCCGCTTTCATGTCGTTGCGGATGCCGTCGAGAAACACCTGCATCTTGCGGGTGAACTCATTGGAGAATGTCTTGGCAGCTTGATCCTTGGTCAGCGTCTTGCCTTTAGTCAGGCTAAACTCGTCCGAATTGAAACTCTCGCCCTTGATCCCATCCATGGTGTCCATGAAGTAGGAATGGTCGTCGGCTGCAATAGCCAGAGCGTGCGAAGCTATGTGCCCTAAAACCGTGTTGGAATTGCGCTTGGTCACCCTACTAGGGAAAGACCTCATAAGCTGCTCACGGGCCGTTGTGGCCACCATGATGACGTCCTGCCCTTCCTGACTGAACAACGAGCCAATCTTCTCCGACCGCTCCTTCATGCTCTTGGGCATGTTGAGGATGGTGAGACGGGTTTGCTGGTTGGGGGTGAGCAGTTGGAACTCAGCGCTCGCAGGGTCCACCAGCATCGCAACGTGCTCCGCTTCAAGACCGCGCATCATCGCTTGCTCCGCATCCGACCTCGCTTGTCCCATGTTGTCCCTCAAAACCACCTCCTCCACCTCGGTCATTTTGATCGCTTGGCGAATCACCTTGAGTGGGTTGAAGTTTTGGAAGTTGTCTTGGGTGTTGCGGGCGATCTTGTAGTTGTCGTCGATGTGGTCTTTGGAAAGGTTGGTCAACGCGTTGAGGACCGCCGTCTCCTTGATGTAGTGCTCTTTTCTACGAGCCTTGATCTCCGCGTCGGCCATCGACTCATCCGAAGATAGGTCATTCCATTTCGTCTTGTCACCACCTACGGTGTTGGTTCCGTCAGCGTTCTTGCTCTCCGTAAATTCAGGCGTGAGGAAGAGATGGAAGCCAATGGTGCGTGAAACAGGCTCAACCCCCTCCGACACCAACACATCCCCCTTTGTCACCCGACCCACACCAATGTCCCCCTTGAAGAACGACTGCCCGACGTAGGAGCCACCGGTGTAGTTCTCAACCTTGGAAAGTTCTGCGTTCACCGCACGGAGGTCTTTCTCCACCCGTGCGATTTGACGGTCCAAGACGCGAAGCTTTCCAGCCAAGACCACCGACTCCGCCTTGGCGAGTTCGGCGTTCTCCCTGCTCATCGCGTTGCTCATCACATCCACGCTGAGCTTCTTGCCGTTGCGCTTGCCGTTCTTGTCGGGAAGAGCGCTCTCGGTTCCGGCCCAATACTTCCTGACGTTCTCGGCGTTGAGGACAACAGCCTCGGCACGGGTTGTCTTTAGCCCGGCTAAAACCTCCTCGAAGCGGGCCTTGTTGTCTTCATGGCTCTTCACCAAAGCGCGGGCTTCACGCTCGGCAATCTCCATGGCGTTGCGCGGAAGCGCCACCTTCAGGTCGGCGATCAACTGGTCATTGACCACCACGTCCAATTCCTGATGACCAAACTTCATGTCTGCCATCGAATCGTTCGGCTGGTTGTGAGTCTTGTTCTCAGCCGCCTTGGCAAGCAACGCGTTCTTGATCGACAGCGTCATTTGCTCTTCAACCATCGCCTCAACACTTCCCGTGTTGTAGAGAAGTCCGGCGTTGATCCGCTTGATCCGTGTCCCGTAAAACCCGGAGGTCAGACGCGTGCGCCCGTTCGCGTTCGGCATGGTCAGCGTCAGAGCCGATCCGACGTAGATGCGTGCCACCTTTTGCATCCGGGTCAATTCCTTGGCCGGGCCAGTCGACTTGTCCTCCTTGGAGTTGGTCTTAATGACAGGACTGGAAAGCATTTGAAGCTCCTTGTTGTTTTTGTCAGTGTAAACCCGCTTCCCTTGGTCCCTTAAAATCTCATTCGTGCTGCGACCTTTGCCGTCAGCGCGGGTGCGGAGCTCATCCAAGAACGCGTCGCTCTCCACTCCGTTGAATTGTTTGCCAGCAAGGACGATGGAAGCAAGGGCGTTGTAGAGGAGGTTGTCGCTCCTGTCGTTCTGGCTGAAGTCGGCTTGAGACATGACGGTCCGGGCCTTGTTCTCTTCCTCTCCAATCTCATTCATTTCCCGTTGGAATTCATCCAGCTCGGTATTATCGAACAATCCTGAAAGCTCATCATTCCTTTCCGTGGCATCATCAATCTCGATCATTGCGTCCGGGCTGGACGTGCTCGCATTTTCCTCGTCCATTTCATCCTCTTCAGAATCGACAGGTTCCTCTTCAACCTCGTAAATAGAGTTTTCGGTTTCATCACCAAAGCGGCCCGGATCATCCAGCTTGCTTTGACGGATCGACCAGATGGCTTTCATCAGGTCGTCCTGAATCTGGACTGGAAGCGTGGTTTCCAGCTTATCCTCCCTCGTCTTGAACGACTCGTCCAAGAACGTCTTGGCTTTGTCATCTGTAAGGAACGCGGAGATGGTGATGATGGCGTCCGCCGTGGCAGGCTCAATGTCAGGAAAAGACAGGCTTCTTGAGACAATGTCAAAGTCGGCGCGAATCGCCGCCATCCTGTCCAAAGCATCCAAGACTTGCGACTTGTTTGCGACAAACGTCCGTTTGCCCGGCTGTGAGCGGCGTGTGATCACACGACCCTCAACCACTGCCACCGGCTTTAGCTCAGTATCAATCTTTAAGGCCAGTTCAATCAACGTCGTCTTCACCGAGGGGTCGTTCTCCGCCGAGATGGAAAGCAGCTGGGAAATGACACTACGGGCTTTGTCTTTGGAGACATAGGGTCCGTTCTGGTTCAACGGAAGAATGACAACGTTTGGCGTGGCGGGTGTCTTGGCCTTCTTGTCAGCGGGTTTGCCTTTGAAGATTTGAACGCCCAAACTCTGCAGTCCATTGCGGTTGGCGACGTCCGACTGGATGTGGGCGACAATCGTCCGACCGGCAAGGTTGTCCACAAGATGGTCGATGATCGCATTGCCTGTCCCGTGTCCCATTCCAAGACGGGAGTCCTTGAACCAGAAGTTCTCACTCACCATCGACTCCTTGATGGCCGCTGTGATGCGCTCCGACTCTTCAGGGCTGACGAACGGGTTGCCGTTCTTGATCGCCTCATACGCCACGGCGACATCGTCTTGGTTCTTGAACCGGTCCGCTTCCACCACCTCGCGCTCAAACTTCATCTTGAATTCAAGCAGGTCCATGATGAACCGCTCGGAATCCGTGAAGCGATAGCCGTTGGTCTCGGACATCTTGTTGCCGTATTCGCTGAGGAACGCCGTGTAAATCTGCCCGTGCATTTCGTCGTTGGTGTGACCCACGGCAGGGAATAGGCCTTTCAACCCTCTCTTCACCAGCTCTTCCGTCATCGCGCCATTGAACGCGTTGAACAACTCGCGGTTGACCGCTTTCTGATCATACGGGTTGGCTTCGTTGAAATCCAAGTCCTCGTTCATCCGATCTTCCATTTCGCGGATGTCGTTGTCGCTGATGCGTGGGACATCGAGACCCGTGGCCGGATCAGTGACCATGCCGCCAAATGATCTCATGCCTGTCGGATTCAACGCTTCCCTACGCTCGCGCTCGGCAATCACCTGCTCGGCATTGAACCAGCCAGCATGACGCTCGGCACGCATGACGTCGAAGTGGAACTGCTGGCCGTCGGCAGACGAGCGACCGTTCGGTCCGTTGCTTCCAATGAACATCGCCGCAGACGTCACGCTCATCGCACGGTTGACCGCAGGACGACCAAAGGCACGCTCCGCGCTCTCACTCGGGGTTGACGCCCGACCTTCGTTGTAGGTGTCGTTGTAGCCCTCCATGGTAGGTGAGCTGGCGTTCATGAAGGAGTTGGCGACACGAGGATCGTCAGGGCTTCCAGAGAAATCGTTTGGATTGATCACCTCATCCGTGGAGCGAAGTTGGCCATCTGATCCGGGTTTCACCCTCACGTAAGGCATCCGGCCCTCTCCATAGCTGCTCCGGTTGATGCTGTCGTAAAGCTCGGACGCCCACGTCGATCCGTAGATGTAATTCCGGTCTTCTTCAAAATACTTCAACGTCCACGCCAACCGGTTCACAACCCGAGCGTCCGACGTCATCTCCTTGAGCTTCAGGAACGCCTTGTTGTCCGGCTCGAAGGCGGGGTCGCGCTGGTAGCGGTTGCCTTCGTATTCCACGTTTCTGTGCCACTTGTCGTTCTGGAACGCCTTCAGAGACTTCTTCAGCAGCTTGACGCCACGAGTCGCGTTCCTGAATCCCCACGGAAGGAATTGGCTCCCCTGTCCGCTGACGATTGTATTGTAGAGCTTGTTGTTGATGTCGGCCACCTTCATGGTCGAAATCTTAATCAAGTTCCCATTCTCCAGCTCAAAAAAGTCCATGAAGTCCACCTTGTCGGAAGGCATCTGGAACACCCCGTTCACGTTGTATTTCGACTTGGTCTTGTAGTGCTGCTTGAGGTCGTTCATCACCACCCTCATTTCGTTCTGAAGGTAGGAGTCCAAGCCTCCGGTCATCTCAAACGATGTCTCGCCCGTCAGGCTGTTCCTTGTTTCCTGAAGCTTTCCAAACAACCCTTGAAGCATCGGAGTCATCCGGCCTGCAAAGCTTTGCTCGCCACCCACGGTGTCCGTGATCCGGCCTTCATACTTGCTCTTGATCTTGGCGGTCCATGAATTGATCCCCTGATACGCCTTGAGCAGAGCCAAGATGGACCCCGACTTGTCGGACTTGCTCAGCGCGTGCTTTGCGGAGCCAAACTCCTCGCCGTCAAAATCAGGGAACGCCGAGTCCAACGACTCAAACTCCTCCTGATCGTTGTCGTTGACCTCTTTGTTGAAAAGGAAACCGCCCGTTCTTTCGTAGTCGCTGGCGCTGGTTCCAATCTCAAGCTTTCCAAGCTGGGAACTGACCCAGTAATTCAGGAACAGGTTCTTGCCCACGAAGTCGGCGTTCGACTCCATCGTTTGTTGGTAAATCTCAAGACCAGCGTTCCAGTCCTCTTGCTCTTGCGTCAGAGTTTTCCCGGCCTTTGGCCATACCGCTTTGGCTCCGTAACTGTAAACGCTCTCGCCAGCCATCAGTCCCTTGAAGACATCATCCGACCCATAAGCGTGCTCCAACGTATCAGACAAGCTCTTGAACTCAAGCGAGCCAGCCTCACCCGTCGGGACGTTCAAGTCCGCCAAGTTGATCCCGAAGTCCTCGCTGCTCTTCCAAAACTCACCGACGGAACGGTTTTTGACGAATTGGATGGAATCGTTGTAGTCGTCAACGGCTTGCTGAAACTCCATGTATTCCCTGTAAACCGCTTGGGCCTTGGCGCGGGCTTCAGGGTCTTGGTTCTCGTCACGCTCAAAGACGTTGTCCTGACGCTTATGGCTGATTTCCTTCTTCTTTTGAGAAGCGTCAAACTTTTCTTGAGAATAAGCACGGAGCTTTTCAATCATCTCCGTCATCTCCGCCACCTTGGACTCCTGTTCCTTTAGTCGGGCTAAAGAGTCAACCACTGGTCCTGAGAAGGTTTTCGCAAACCGCTCGTGCAAATCACCGGTAATGTAGTTCTCGGAGACAAGGAGGGATTGGAGAATAGACGTCTTGTAAGACTCAAGAGCCGCCGCAAATTCTTCTGGATTGGCCCGTTCAAGACGCTCACGTGGAGACCACTCAACAGACTGATCCACACTTGCAACCAAGGGAGACAACGCGATATTTGTCTGATCGGTGGACTTGCTTGGTCGCTTGAGATTTCCAACCGGGCGAGCAACGTCGTCAATCTCAAGATTCGTGGAGACCTTGTATTTGCCGGGCTTGAGATTCTTCCTGAATCCAACGCTGGTCAAACGTCCCCACTTCAAGAGCTCTTTGATTGACGCCGAGCCACTGACCTTGGTGTCGATGTCTTGAACGGCACGAATGGCGTGAGCATATGCCTCGTTTGCCGTGCGGTTCATCTCGTCCACCGCAAGACCTCTGGCTTCCATCAAAGGAGTCAAAGGGCGCGTTGAAGATTCCTCCGCAGGCATCCCGTCCAGAATGGTGCGCCACAGCAACATGCGCTTCGCAGCGTTGGCCTCCTTGCGTTGGGTTGGGGACAGGTCGGGGTTGTTGTCGTCGCGGATGGTGTCGAACAAATCAAGTGGATTGAAGGACAGGCTGTCCCGTCTCATCTCCATGACCTGTTGCTTCATGAAGGCCACCGTCATCGCCTGCTGGTAAGCCGGTGCCTTCCCACCCTTGTCATTCAGGTCGAACAAAAACCCTTCCACCTGCTCCATCTCCTCATCAGTCAAGGTCTTGTATTCCGCAATGTGAGCCTTGATCCGTGGATGGAGATCCAGCGTCATGGTCTCGTGGTCGACGACCAAGGACTGACTGAGGTTCATGTGACCAAACTGCCTGCTGATCGAGCGCAGCTTCATCGCGGTCTTCGACTGGAGACGGGCAATCTTCCCGACCTCCTCCTTGAATGCCTTCTCGTAAACATCACGACGACGTTCCGCCTCCTTGGTCGCCTCGTCATAGCCGTAGTCCACGTCTCCTTGAATGCCCTCATTCCGGTAAGCCCGGTTCATGCTTGCCAACATTTCACGCGCCTGTGGCGGCAGGGTGCCTGTCTGCCACTTCATCCAGAGAATGTTCCTGACCCGTTCGGCATAGCGGCGGATCATGTGTCCAATGACGCGCAGAGGACTTTTGGAGAGGCTTCCTTGCGTCTCGTTGGCCTTGTCAAAGGCGTCCCCGTAAATGGCGTCCTGAAGCTGGCGGGAGAGAGCTGTATCGCGCTCCGTGGTCGTCCCCTTGGTCGCCATCTGGTGAAGCTTGCGGATCAGCTCCGTTGCCACCGTATAGGTGATTTCCAGTTCTTTGGCGTCCGCTCCCACCGAATCATCCATGTCCGCATCGTCAATTGACGCGTCGAGCGGCCTACCATTGGTTCCAGTCGGAAAGCGCTCTTTCAACGTTTCTTTCAAAAGACGGGTGAACTCATGGTCCGATCCGTCTTTGTTCTTAGGCAGGTCGAGAATAGCTTTGTAAAACGACCGAAGTTCGTCGGCGGAGAAAATCTTGAATCCAATCAAGTGGGTGAGCTCTTCGTCAATCCATGCTGAAATAACCCGAGCGGCATCCATCCCGAGCAGCGTGTTGGACGCGGAATCGTTGGTGTTGGCTGTCCGGTAAATCTTGGCGAGCTGCACAGCCATCTTGGCGTAGTCCACCTTGATCGTGCCATACTCGGTTGAATCGACGTTTGGCTCAGCGTAAAGGAAGCTGTCACCGCTCATCTCCTCCTTGACGACCTTGAAGGTCTTCTTCGGAGACACCACCTTCATCACCTTGGCGAACAGCTTCTCCATGTTCTCTGGAGTGATGTCTCCTTTGGCAATGCTCTTGAAGTGTTTCTGAACCTCCTTGGCAACGTTAGCAAGCAAGGAGCGGGTGTATTTGTTTCCTTGGTTTATCAGACCTTTGTCGGTGATGAGGTCGCCAGCAGCTTCGGCAGTGGTTTTCTTGGAGAACTCCCAACGTCCATTTACCACATTCGTCACCTGAAGAAACTCGTCAGGCTTGCCCTCAATCGCCACCACCTCGCCAATCGACAATGACAGCGAGCTGCCAGTAGGCGGACGGTAGCTGTAAACAACCTCCTTGGTTTCCGAGACGTCCATCGTCCAGTTGCCGCCAATCGAGTCGTCACCTCCCTTGATCAACTCCGGGTCGGCGACGTAAACCACATCCTGATAAACCGTCGAAGCCGCATTGTCCGCTGTCTTGTCCTGCGTCTTCAGGGCGTCGGCTTTGGAATGGCCAGCAAGACGGGCCTGCATGGACTTGATGGCGACAGAACGAGTGCCGCCCCCCTTGGACAACTCATTGTCAATCGCTTCGTCGGTGACGTAGGTTTTGCCGTTCTTGGCGACGGGTTTGAAGACGCCGTTGTCATGGATGTAGTTCGGATCGTTTTCACCCAATGGCGGAAGCCCGCGCTGGATGTCGCTTCCAAGCTTGTTGCGGACCACCTCCCGGTCGTTGTTGGTAGGTGTGGCTGGAGCTGCCGGGGTGGATTCCTCGGCAGCTCCTTCGTTCAGCAGCCCTTGCCTTTTGGCTTCGACATCGGCATCGGCTTTCCTTTTGGCATCGGTTTCGCTTTGGTTTTCATCGGTTGGTGGTGTTGGTTTCTTGGTTTCTTCCGCCGGAGTGGCGGAAGGAGTTGGGCCGGTCGTCGGGGCGTCGGGTGAATTCGTTTCTTTTCTCGCGGTTTTGAGTTTTGTGACCTTGCCCCCGAATATCGTGAGAACCGTTCTTGGTGCATGACTACCTCCAGTTGCAAACTTCCCGTCACCAATACTCCACCATACCACGCCTTGCTCGTCGATGATTTCTTCAGCCTGCGAAGCCTGTTCTAGTATCTGTGCTTCGAACGATTTCCGCTTTTTACTTAGTTCCACCGCCGCCTGTTCACGGGTAAGGCCTTCCGCCATTCGCTTTTTGGTATATTCGCGGCCGTCTTTCAGCTCATTGGGTAATTGTGGGACAGCATCCCCGATATTTAATGGCGTTTGTGGCGTGGCGGAGGGAGCTTCTTTAACCGGGCTAACTTCAGATGGAGATAAGTCAATTTCGTTGTCGCTCAGCCCTTCACTAGATGCCACAGCGCCTGCGCTTGATGTCTTGAGAGATGCGCCAGCACTTGCAGCTTCGCCACCGCTGTTTCCTTCGGCATCTCGAACATCGGCCAAATCTTCTTCGCCGGTAACGGTGATTTCTGCATCAGTTGTTGGATTTGCTCCATCTTGTTCGGACCATTCATCGTGGTAGGTTGTGTCGTTTGCATTGGTTGAAAATTTATCTGACCATCGTTTGGCCATGCTGGCGTCTTTCGGCTTGATCACCTGCTTCACCGTTCTGAGCGCGGTGGCGGCTTGAGGCGGACTGAGATACTCGGTAGTGACGGTGCCGTCTGGATTGACCGTTTCCTTCTTGGCGGCGACGTAGGTGGCCAAGCTCCGTCCTTCCCCGGACGGGACAGACATCGGAGTGATGGTGACGTTGTTGGCAATCTTCAATGGCGTCGCACCTTCGGTCGGGACCATGGCGATATCCGCCCGCCATTTCTTGCCAGTGGGGGCGGTGATGCTGGAAGAACTCAAGACATCGCCAAGTGTGCCCACTGGAGGGGGTGTTGCTGCGACTCCCTGTGCCGCAGGAGGCTCTTGAATTGGATTGGTGGCACTTGGTGCCGCAGGTGGCGTCGTGGTGGCAGACGTGGGCTCTGGTGCCACGGAAGGGATTGGAGCTGTTGTGGGCGTTACAGCGCCAACGAAGTCCGCGTTGATCGACTGGCCGCGTGCTAGAGCCAACAACGCCTTTGACTTCTGCTCCACCGACACCTTGTCGTCTGGCATCGCAATGTATTCCGCCATGTTCTTGGCTCCTGACGCAGTGCCCTTGAACTCGTATTGGTCCAAACTCTGGAAAGTTTCCACCTTGGTCTTTAGCTGGTCCCACGCGGCCTTCTGGATGTCGTAGCCCTCGCTTTTGCCGAAGGTTCCCTTGGCATCCATCACCGTCCCGGACGCATCCCCCATCGCACCACCCACCGCACCCAAGATACCGGCCTTGACGTATTCCTTCCACTTGGTGCCGATGTTGCCCCAAACGTCTTCGGTCCACGTCTTGGAGTCGTCGAGCATCGAGCTGATGACGTCGGAGATGATCTCGTCAGAGGACTCCTCCACCGCTTCAGCGCCCATGTTGCCGAGCACTCCAACACCTTTCAAACCAAGCTGTTTGGCGGACGTGTTCATCACGCCTTTCAGATCCTTGGCGAACTGCGTGCGAAGAGAGGCTCCCGCATCACCACCCAAGTCGGAGATGGTTTTCTGGACGGCCTCCATGCTCTCACGAGTGAGGGCCTTGTTCTTGAGATTCTGGATGAACCCACCACCCACTGCGCCATCACCCATCCCGAACGCCTTGCCCATACCGGGGGCGACACGGTTCATGACACTGGTGGCGATGAACGCACTGAGACCGTCTGACGTCGCTTCGATGTTCGCCGCCTTTAACGCCTTCTCGCGGTCGCCGTGAAGGTTCATCTCTTGGTTGAACGTCTTGCCGAAGCTAGTACCTGACGCCTGAAGCGAGCCAAGCCACACCTCCGGATCGGTGCCAATAGATTTTAGCCCGGCTAAAGTCTTTTCCCCGAGAGTGCGTGTTCCGGCAGCGGCAGCGGCTTCGGTCTTGGCGACCGTGGACAGCAGGACACCCGCCTCGTTGACCGCATAACGACTCGCGCCCGCAGCCCCAACCTTGGTCAAACCCTTGCCCGCCAACGCGCCCATCCCACCCATCGCGACGAACGAGCCAATCTGTCCGGTGAGCTCGGTCAAGTCGCGGCGATTGATGTCAACGCCAAACAACTCGAACGCCTTACCATTGGAGTAAGCACCCGCCGTGTCTTCGGCCAAACCTCCCCAAGCTTCCGCAGGCGACGTGTAGTTGCCCGCAGACGCCAGCCACAAGGCACCAGTCCCCGTCGCCATCATCGCGTCGCGGAACGTCGCCGCGATCTCGGAGCCGACGCCGTAGGAGTCCTTGTCCATCCGGTCCTTGTTGGCCTTCAAAAACTCGTAGCCACTGGCTCCGGGCTTCTTCATCGCCTCCATGAACTCGTCCCGCAGCGGAGAGCTCACGATGGAGCCCAAGACGCCCGCGTCCGCCGCAGCGAACTGGTTGACCGTCTTGCCGATGTTCTCCTCCACCTTCGAACGGTAGTCGATGAGCATCATCTTCTTGTCCGCAGCGGAAAGGTCCAAACCGTTGATGGCGGCTTCCATCTTGTCGATTTGGTTGAAATTCTTCGGGTTCATCACATACTGATCCCTGACCTTACCAATCATCACCTCGTCACCCAACGACGACGGGTCAAAGGTGCGCTTCGCCGACTCGGCGTAGAACGCTTTCTCCATCTCCTTGTTCTCAGGATCAAGGTGGGCCTCGCCGTTCTTCACCTCGGCGTTGGCGAAGTCGGTGTATTCCTTGTAGGTTAAAGACGGGGACTCCCCCTCCTTGGTGATCTTCTGCCTCTCTTGGATGTAAGCTCCCATGTCCGAGAACCGGTCGGGCTGCTTCTCTCTCTTCTGTGTGAGAATGTTTTCAAGAGCAGGGTTGACCTCCCACTCCCGAGTTTCAGGGTTGCGTCTCACGCCACCACCCGGCAATGAAGCCGCCACTTCCAAATACTCTTTAGCCCGGCTAAAACGTTCCTTGCCATCCTCCGTCAATCCTCCAGCAGTATTGAACATGGGGACCTCAGCCTCCACCTCCTCGGAGACACCCGCATCGTTTTTGCGCCGAACCAGCCCTTTGATTTTTTTGGTCTTGTCCGCTTCTTCAGTTGTCGCCCAATCCAAAAACCCTTCCCCTGCCGTGGCTTTTTGATCCAAGCTGTCAATGTATTGAGCCGAAAGGAGGTAGTCGTTCAAAGAGGACGTCAACTCGTTCTGCACCGGAGAGTCGGTGGGAAAAAGAGACTCGTCGCCGGTGTTCAGATTGTTGAAATCCATAGGGGTGTGTTGAAAATATTATTTGCGGGTTTTGTCGAATCCAGTGGATGAGGTTTTCAGGGTTTTCTCGGCAGCGGATCTGACCTTGTCCGCTTTTGCGCTGATCGCTTCAGGTGACCCCGTGAGGTTTTTCGGGTCCTTGTAGAAATCAATCATGATTTGCTTGATCGCTGAGTTGGCCTTCTCTTCTTTTTCTTGCTGGAACCTTTGGCGGGCCAGCTGGGAATCCCCCTCGCGATCCCCGATCTGACTGTTCGTGTTGCTTGCGGCAAGATCTGCTTTTTTCCTTTCGCGTTCAAGCTCATCCTCTTTTTGGCGGGCACTAAAGTCCATCCAATCCTTGTCGATCCGGCCAACCAGCGGACGCATGTGCGCGTTCATCTCGGCCATCTTCACCTTGAACGCATCTTTGGTTGCCGGGTCTTTCATGTCCAAACGCTCCGATGCAATCTTAAGGAGATTGTCCGAAAGTGCCTTGCGGGTGGAGGTGGCTTGATAAAGGGACGCGTGAGCTTTCACGGCAGACTCAATCGCCTTGTCTTCAGGAGATCCTTCAGGAGCCACGTTGCGAGCGTTACCATATTGGATTTCAATCTCCTCTGGAGAAAGATCATTACTTAGGTTCACTCCCTTGCCTTTGAGGCCGTTGATGATGGGTTGGATCTGGTCGATGATCTTCTTGTTGTATTTTTCAAGATTGGACGCCTTGCCCAATCCCTCAACCATCATGCCCATCTGCCTGACATCCGAAGCCATGTCGGGATCATTGCCGTAATGCTGGCCCCATCCAGCCAGCTGGACCGAGAGATCATGATGGTCATCGCTGATTTGACCGGACAGCTGGTAAAGGTTGTTCACCGAGTTGGAATCGACATCATCTTGTAAAATCTTGTTCTGGCTCGAGAGGAGACGTCCTGACGACAACGCGTTATCCATATTTAAACTAGCAAGCTCTTTCCTTTTAGGTTCATTGGCATCCCACTCGTCCATGGCGGTTGACTCCGCTTTCATCTTCCTTGCTTTGTGCGTAGATTCCGAAGCGTTGGTCAGGGCGTCTGCCGCCTCCTTGATCCGCTTGTTGCCGGGATTGCGCATCTGAAGCTGGGCGAGCACCTTGGCGTTGCCCTCGTAGTCGTCAGGAGCAATCCCCATCTTCCTGTATTCCTCGTCGAACGCGTCAAACTGCTGGGATTCTTTCTCCTCCTTGGCCGCGTCTCGCTTCATCTTGTCAATCCCAAGCGCTCCAGATTCATTCCCTTGTCGCAACCTAATCAGGTTCTCTACCGCCATGCTTTCGGGCAGGACGTTAAAAGCGGAGACCGCTGTGTCGTAATCGGAGGAAGAGTAGGGCATGGGCGTGTTTAGTCAGGCTAAAGTTATCAGGCGTATCTCTGAAGGAAGTTGGATCGTTCACGGACTTCGTTGATCGGGGCTTGGTAGGCAGCGGCCCGCTGCTGGAGCTTGTTGTCTATGGAGGCTTGGTCGGGTGATCTTGCCTCTTTTTTAAGGGAATCGTTGGTTTTGCTTATGATACGATTTCCAGTAACACCAGTAGCCATGTCATCGTAAGTATGCTCTTTTGATCCATACTCAAGATTTTGAGCGACTCCGTCGAGGTAAGCGATCCTGCTTTTTCGAGATTCCTGTTCTTTGTCTGCAATCTCAATCTCAGTTTTCCTGTATTCAGCGGACTGTCTTGATGTTTCTTCCTTTTCGATTTGTTCTGGAGACTTGGCTGAAGGAGACTTGATCTTATCCGCCAAAGCCTTCATGGCGTTGATATTCTCATCGCCAAGACTGGGGAATTTTTCAGAAAAGCTTCTTCGGCTTTCCTCAAGACGTGATTTCTCCGCTTCTTCTGGGGTTGGCTCCTTAGCGGAAAGCGTCGGCATCCGGCTGTCCGTCTGCGGCTCCGCCAGCTGATCATTGGAGGCTTGATACAGGGGGTCGATGGAGTCGCCTTTGCCTGTGTTCTTCGACAAAGACGCAACACCTTTGTCAATCTGCTTGAGCATCTGATCCTTGGTTATTCCAAGGCTTTCCCCATAAGCATAAAGCTCGTCGTTTGGAGTTCCAGAAAGATGTTCTTCAGGGTTTTTTCGGTTTTTGTCCACTGGTGCGCGGCCAAGTTCGAGCAAATCTTTACCGAGCTTCTGTCTCTTGAAAACATTCGCCTGCTCTTCAATCGCGTTCTTGCGCTTCGTCTCCCACTCCATTGGTGCTGGCTTGCCCTTTCCCGCCCCACCCTGTGCCACAGGAGGCGTCGTAGCGGGGACCGGGGCACCTTGTCCCACAGGCTCGCTCGGAGCGCTCACAAGGCCATTCTCGTCCGTCGTCGGAGGAGTAATCCTAGTCCCGCCCGCAGGCGCAGCTGGATAACCATCTACGCGAGTGCCAACCTCCCCAGTGGATGCACCGTCGCGTTCGGGGATGTAGTTTAAATTTGAGCGAGGCTGGGCGCTGCCGGGACCGTATTTATCGGTGTTCGTAGCGCTTATGGACGGCTTTGCGTTTGAAGTTGGAGTATCAGCTTGTGATGTTCCCAGCTTTGAATTCCCTCCGTCAGCGGTGGACGTTCCAATTTTCGAATTCGTTCCACCATCAGCCGTAGCGACACCAACATTCTTGTTTACAGCGTCAGCCTGACCGGCAACCACATCGGCTGAATTCTGTTTGCCTTGGAGCCGTAGGCCCTCTTTCGTGAAGTTGTCCGCCGTTTGACTGTCTTGATTCCGGTTTTGTTCCGCGTCCCTTATTCCGCGACCGTTGATATATCCCGGCGTGTCTCTTCGATTTTGCTGCTCTTTGGCCGCCGCAATTCTCACGGATGCTGGCTGGCTGGAATCGCGCATCGTCTTCGACAGCATCCGGTCAGAAGCAGCCTGATCCATCCTGTCTGCTTTTGCCGCCCGCTCACCAGCGCTTGGGGCCGCCATGCTATACTTCCTGCTTCCCGTTGGCTTATCCAGCGAGGAGGTTCCGTTCATTCGTCTTCCGTCTCCGAGTCCCATATTTTAGTCAGGCTAAAGGTTAATTGAATTGGCGCGGCTTTCTCCGCAGGCTGGAATCCATCCCCAGATTGAACTTCTTGGGACCGTGCACCTGTCTCTCCGACAGCTTGATGAACTGGTCAAAGCTCTGCCAATGGCCCATCGCTTCGGCGTCGTTGCCGACCACCTCCGCGCACACGGCCCGGATGGCACATTTAAGCGCCCCGGAGCTCTCGACGGGGATGACGGAGTCCTCGCTCAACACAGGGGCTTCCAGCTTCATCAGGACGTAGTAAGGACCGCCCGTGGGAGCAAACCCCAGCGGCATCCGGTATTTGCGGACCAGAACCTCGTCCACCTCCACCGTCCCCATGTCCACCACCGACAGGTCGCCGCCGTTCACCCCGTTCTTGAACAGGATGGTCTGGTCCATGATCGACCAGCCTCGCGACTGGTTCCTGAACCCCACCATCCCGTTGTAAGTTTGCTCGTTGAAATGGAGGAAGTATTCCACCAGATCGGCGTCGTAGATGAAATCCTCGTCTGCCAGCTCCACCTGCACCGTCGTCCCCGGCCAGCGGCCCATCTCATACACCCGGTCCACCGCCTCTTGGATCGCGTCCTCGATGCTGATGTCCGTGGTGACAAGAGAGCCAAAACGGACAGCAGCTTCGGAGAATGTCATGAGCTTCGCCATATTTTTTGATTATGCTGATTGTAAGGAAAGATTCAAGAACCGATTCATGCAAATAAAAGGAACCCGCCGCCTTGAAGACGACGGGTCCCGAAAAACCGAATCACTCGTCGGTGACCTCGACGGCGCTGGCGGTGGTGACAACGGTCACAAAATAAGAACGGGTGATCACCCCGGTGTTGTCGTCAATGCTGGAACTGCGGGTGATCGTCAGTTTGGATGAACGGTCCCCGACAGCGAGACCGGTGTAGCGCCAGTAGAGCATCTCCATGATGCCGAAGACCACCTTGCGCCAGTCGCCCACGGTGGATGCGGTGGCCTCGGTGTCCGTCACTTCGTCGAGCAAGCCCATAACTTGGCAGGTGTTGGCGGCGGTCCCCCCAACAGTGATTGCCAGCGTGTCGCCGCCACGGGTGGCAGACAGGGTGATCGTGTCCGTGGTGGGTGTGGTTTTTACGTAGTAATCCGTAGACTCGGAAATCCCGGTCGGCAAAGCAGGGGTTGTCCCCGCCAATGAAAAGCGGACCCGGTCCCCGACGATGAGCCCGTGATCGGCGGCGAACAGGAGGATGTCATCGGTCGCGCACGAAACCGTGGTGCCGGTAGTGGTTCCTGCTGCTGTGTTGGTTTTCAGGCTGATCGCGCTGGAGGCGAGGGAGTAGGATTTGCCGAAGAAGGCAAGCGGTGATTTGGAATAGGCCATGGTCGTATTTGGTTGTTGGTTGTTGGTTGGATGCGTGAGAGTTATAGGGTTTTAGTGGAGCTGAGACAAGCTCATTCAGGCGTTAAGCGATAACCCACCACCTTCACCCCCGTGCCCGGAGCTGGGGTCGGTAAATTTGTGAAGGCCACCATCGGGATAGTGGCATCCGACCCTCTTGTTGGGACGGGCAGTTTGGTCCATGTTTGAGAAATAACCTTTGCCCCGGCTCCGGAAGCCGAATCGCACCGTACATAAAAGCCGCCACCTGCCCCATCATGTTTTCCGGAATAAGTTGTAGATATGTTGGTGTTGCTTGGAGTTGGAGTTGTACCGCCGGAGGGTTTATAAAAGTAGGGCTTATAGTCGCTGGGGGTCCAGTCAATTCCACCAGCAACCGCTTTGTATTTTGAGGCGACAGGTTCAAGGGGGTCGCTTGAGGTGTCTGAGTATTCCTCCATCACTTCAAGGCTAAATCTACCGCTTACACTCGTCGCTCCACAGCTGGGCTTCTCGCCATCGGCCTTGATCCCTAAGTTTGCCACGGTGGTCTTTACTCGGTAGGTAGACTCCGAAGTCTTAAACCCAGAATGCCCCCAAGTATTTCCTTCACGGTATCGGGTATAGGCTAGCGCCACGACATTGAATCCCGGGGTGCTTGAGACGATTCCATCTTTAACAACGACCCACTCCCACTTAATCACCGTGGTTCCGGGTGTGAGTCCGGGTTTTTCTACCGCAGTCCAGCGTTCAATCTTTGGAACGGAAACTTGCGCACCCATCATGCCATCCGGATTAGTAGCTGGAAATCTATACTTCACCTGCAAAGTAGACGAATCTGTTGTGACAGCCGTCCGACTAATAATGTCACGCCCCGTAAAATAATCAGTTGCCCGCACTTCAAGTGTGAGCCTCAACTTGGTGCCATCAATGGATATGAAAACAACTTCATGGCCCCGCCCGTCGCCGTTGTAATATGGCGATGCGTGATTGCCAGCCAGCTTGGGGGCCTTATTGAGTACGGTGTCGTTGCCGAAAAGACCCCAATCATCCACGTATTTTTTATTATTCGGCACGCGGTTTGAAAGGACCGTATTCCAAGACCCGGTATTATACATTTCATACCCCGCGGACACATAGCCCGAGCCGCCGTATTCACCTTTTTTCATCAAGGCGGGGATTAACTGTTGGGTTTCAATCAAGACATGCACAGAGTATTTACCGTCCCAGAACTCGTATTCACTCTCGCCACTTGGGACGGTCTTTGAGAAATTTGGGTACGAGTCGCCATAACTATAATCACAAACGCAAACTGCGCCACCACTTTTGGTTGATTCAGTATGATATGCCATGGAGATTGCGGTATTCCCCACTTTGGAGTTCCCGCTCAAGGCGCTCCACGCGGAAAGAACCGGCACAAGATTCTCGGTGGTGACCGGCTCGCTAAGCCCGACGCTGTGGGTAAAACCAACTGTGCTGCCTTCTGTCTCTGGTGGTTCTGGAGGAATCCAAGTCTTGAATACGACCGAAGATTCGGTCTGGGCGTGGGCCGTCCCGAATACATGATTACCCCCGCCGAGATAGCGGTAGTTATCCCCCGTATGGTTTTCCTTGATTTCTATTACTCCGTTTGATTTAACATTATAACTGTAGTTTTCATTATAGGTATAGTTCTTTACTACCCGTTCTAGGGAGCCATCATCCTGAATTTCCCACGACCATGCCTGCCAATCCGTCCGGCTCTTGGAATAAATATTTTCACCGCATATTACAGTTCTTATACCCGGTGTTTGTAGAGCGTTTGAGTACGTAAATTGGCTGAAATTGATTGCGCCTAAACCGAGTGCGGTAGCCCTCGTGGCGGGCAAGGACTGCCGTGTCTCCCCAAGAGTTAGCGGGTAAACGTAACCATACGAACTCCCCCCTCCATGGGTATACACCGGGACAACCAAGTCGTTGTGTGTAAGTTCGTAAAACATTAGACGCGGTGGTGGGACAATAATTTTGTGAGTATCACATCCCCGGCAGACCCACCAGCAATGTTTGAAACGTGCTCCGTCACCATAACACTGCCGTAATTCGGGTTGATATAAAACGATCCTTCGGTAGACACGTAAACCGAACCCAAACTGAACACATAAAATTCAGGTCGTTCACCACCCGCCATCCACTCTGGAGTCTCATGGGCATCCCAATTGGACGCTTGGAGTATCTTAAAGTTGGTTACCGCAAGGGATTTCTTGGGCCCAAAAAAGACCTTAGCAAAAAAATAACTATTGCGACTCGTACCCAAGCCTACGTCAAAGTGTTCGTCCCAATTGTCCGCTATGGCGTTGTTAACGGTCCCCCATGTTACATAAATCCTTACTGTGTTTTTGGGGGATTCACCCGGATCAGGAATGTAGGCGGGGCGAGATGCTGTAAGCTCAAGGGGATTCTTCTTTTGACCCTTGCGGTCCGGAGTGAGGGTGATCTTGAGCTCGGTCTTGTTGCGGAGATACGGCTCCGGGGTCGCGTAGGCTCCGATCTTGGCAGGGACATAGTTACTGCCTTGGCCGGGGCCGAAGAAAGAGTTGGGGTTGCGCGGACCAGTGTCCCACGGGTCGCGGGTAATCGGCGTGCCCCTGCTCCCGGTCCCTCTGCCCGCGCCAGCGGTAGCCGCATCATTCACCGTGCCTGTGTCCTTGAGTCCCATCAGTCTTTATATTTGACTTGGATTTCCTTGACCAGATAGCCGTCCTCAAACGGGTCGATCTGGATCGCGTAGTTCTGCCATCCTTTTGGTATTTCAGGAGGCTCGGTGGCTGGAATGTTTGTGAAAGTATTAGGGAGCTTTTGGAGCGAAACGTAGTCCGGGTCGTTGGTCCCGATGATGTCGACTAACGTCATTTGTCGGTGCAGGGTCTCGCCGATGGACACCTGATACTGGATGCCGTCGTAGTCGATTCGCTTGGTCTTGAAGAGCAGTTGTTTGAATTTTTCCGCCTTAGCGGCGTCTCTGGTGAAATACTCCGTGATCTTGGCCGGGAACAGACCGCTGTAGCCTTCCTCGATGTCGGCGCGGATGCAGATCTTGTCGCGGACGGGGCCTTCGCTGTTCGGCTTGCGCTTGATCGGCTCACGGAGAATCGCTTTGAGCACGCTCGGCGTCTGCGCGTTGATCACCGAGTAGTAAATTACCGTTCTATTCGGCTCAACTTTTCGCACCGTTTTCTCAAACACCCGCTCCGTCCCTTGGGCGAACACCAGCCGGGTTTGGGAATTGGGTTCGGACGCTTCAGAACTCTTGGTAAAACTGGTGGTTTCGGTAACCGTGTAAGTAGGAGTGGTTTTTTTCGCCGACTGGAAAGATCTTTCAAGCGGCTTGACCGTCGGGGTCTCATTGAGGTAGACGCTGCCGCCGGGGCCGGAATAAACTTGGCGGCTTTTTCCGTTCGAGCCTGCACTAGAGCTTTTAGAGTAAGTCCCTTTCCATGTGATTGATCCCCACGAGTTGGCATCAATTTCCTCGGTGCTACCTTCAGGTTGTAGAGTAGCGTTCTCATTGAGGAACACCGTGGTGTCGCCGACACGGGCGACCTGACGTGATTTCTGCCCTCCGGAAGAGGTGGCGTAAGTCCCGTCCCACGTGATTGACCCCCATGCGTTGGGGTCAATCTCCTTGGTGCCGCCGCTAACCTTGAGGGCGGCCGTTTCGTTGAAAAACACCTGCTCGACGCCGTTGCTCCACACTTGACGCGAGCGGGTGCCGCTGGTGGTTTTGGCGTAGGTCCCGTTCCACTCGATCTGGCCCCATTGCTGGGAATCCACATCCTTGCCGGTGCCGGAGGTGGTCGCCGTGGTTGTCGTGGTCTCATAAACCGTTGTCTGCCCGTCATTGTAAACGAGGTTGACTGATCCGCCGGAAGGCGCTTTGTCGCTGGTGGTGTAATCGGTGGTGCTTTTAATCGAGCCCCACTGCTGGGCGTTGGTCTCGATTCCTTTCAGCCCGGGCTTGGCTGTCGAGGTGACCTCGTTGATCTCGAAGACCTTCACGTCACCATCGTCGTAGATCTTGTTGGAAGCGCCTGTCTTGGTGTTGACGGTGTTGCTCGTGTCGTAGCGTTTGGCGGTCTTGATTGTGACGTATGGCTTCTCATCTTTCTCCTGACCAGCTTCGCCCGGCTTGGCCACGGCGGTGACTTCATTCACCTCGTAGACTTGGACCTTGCCGTCGTTAAAGACGATATTGGCCGAGCCCGTTTTGGTCGCCACATCTGCGTTAGGTGAGTAGCGTTTCTTGGTCTCGATCTTTACGAACGGCTTCTCGTCCTTTTCGGTTCCAGCAGGGCCGGAGCGTGCGGTCGCGGTATCGACCTTTTTTTCATACACCGTGGTGGACCCGTCGTCGTAGATCTTGTTGGTGCTGCCGACCTCTCCCGTGCCAAGCGTTCCGGTGTTCTGGTATGTGGCCGTGGACGTGATCGAGACAAATGGCTTGGTCTGCTGCTCCACGCCCGCCGAGCCGAATCGCCCGGTGGATGTCACCTCGCTGACTTCGTAGATCTGGGTGGCCCCGTCGTTGAAGACCACGTTGGCGCTGCCAGTGAGCGTGCTGATGTTAGCCGTGGTGCTGAACCGCTTGGCGGTTTTGATGGTGACGAACGGCTTGGTGTCCTTCTCCTCCCCGGAAGGACCGGGGCGGGCGGTGGCGATCTCCGCCGTGTTCTCGTAAATCTTGCTGCCGTTCGGAGCTTCATAGACCAGTTTGGCCGAACCGTTGCCGGAAGCCGGGACCACGGGCGCGGTGCCGGGGGTCATCTTAGAAGTGATCTTGACGAATGGCTTCTGCTCCACGGCCTCGTCCACCGATGAGGTGTTGAGGGTGAAGCTCTGGCTGACCACCGTCTCCTCGGCGCGGTCGGGCGTTTCCTTCTGGTAGCTCTTGGCGACTTCGTCACCGGACAGAGACGGCGTGATTGGAATCGCGCTTGCCGCAATCTTGCGGGTGGTCTTGGTCCGGGTCAGGTCCTTGCGGTAGCGCGGCGGCGGAGTGTCCGCGCCTTCCTTGCTGACCTCCTTGTTGATGGGGTCAGACCAGCCACCCTTGGCGGTCTTGGTCTGCTTGACGCTCTTGCCGTTGCCAATGGGCTCGACCATGGAAGAGATGACGTTGAACCCTGAATCGGCGGGGGTGCCGTCATTTACCAGAACCTCAGACACCGACTTGGTGACAATCTCTCCATACTCCTCGCCTTCGAGCGGGATGAGGTTTTCGGCAATCGTTTCGGTGATGGTCCGCTTCTCGTAGCGGTAGTCGTTGACCTTTTCGTGCTCGATGACGGTTTGTGGCGAGACGGGGCTGGCCGGATCTGGAATGTCGTCCACGTTTACCGCAGCCAACGCGACCTGCTCGGTGGTCACCGAGGTGACGGTCTGGCCGCGATATTTCTGCGGGGTCAGGTTGTCCGTGCCCTTGGACTTCTTCTGCTTGTTCGGCCAGCCGTCCACGGTTGCGTCCGACGTGTCGCGCTTCTTCGCGGTGGAGGTTTGGCGAACACTCTTGCCGTTGCCAATCGGGTCCACCGTGCTCTGGGAAACGTTCACGCTCTTGTCCGCGCTCGTTCCGTCCAGCACAAGGTCTTCCGAGGTGGCGAGCAACGTGCCGTCGGGGGCGAACTGCTGGCCCTCCAAGGCGGCGGAGTTCTCGGCAATGGTCTCGGTGACCTCGCTGAGCACTGCCTTGCCCGTGTTCGGGGTCTGGGTGACGACCGAGGACACAAGGTCGCCTGCAAGCGCCGTGGGCGCGGTGCCGGGGTCCACCTCCTGCTCGGTCTTGACCACCACGGTCTGGCTCCGGTATTTCTGCGGAGTGAGGTTGTCCTTGGATTTGGAAGTGGTCGTCCAAGCGGGGCCATCCAGCTTCTGGAAAATCCAGTAATGGTCCTTGCCACCCTTGTCAGCTGGCTCAATGGAGACCAGCGTGTAGCCCGCGTATTTCGCCGTGTCTTTCGCCGCCAGACCAATCTCGGTGATGGCTGTTCCAAACGGCTTGTCGGGAAACTTGGACGCCAGCGTCGGGTCCATTCTGACGATGACCTCGTAGTGTCCCGCAGACGGTTCCAGCACCTTCATGATGCGCGGAGTGCTGAACGGTGGGTCTGGAACTGCCATGGCTTTAGTTACATTGAAAGTAAGGAGAAGTCAATCAGTTGATCGGACCTTCGATGAGAATAAAAGAGAACCTCTTTAGCCCGGCTAAATGAAGTGTCTCGTTGAGGGTGCGGCGAAAATCACCCCATTGTTCGGGAGGTAGGGTGCAGCAGCCTTCAGAGGAGGTGCCGTTAACCCCGCCCAGATGAAGGTTGATCCCGAACTCTCCAGACTCAGTCATGGCAACCGTGCCGTCTTTTTTGATGCGCTCGACGGTGACTAGATCAGGCCCCTGTCCAAACGCCTGATACCTGCCCCGGTGAATGAGTGGCTTGAACCACCAGCAGCCGGGTTTGAGGCGAGCCATGAATTTGCCCGCGCCCGCGTTCCACCCGTATCTGGAAGGGTCGGTGTTGCCGTTCCAAGCGGTTATGGCTTGTGGCGTCACGATGAAAAACGCGTCGTCGTAGGCGGAGAGGTCGTTGCCAGCCTCGCCGATGGTCTCGGCATAGTAGCCCCTCACCGCCAGAACAAACCGCTCCGGCGGTGGGGATGTGCCGTGCTTGGAGGCCCACGCTTCGGTGGCCTTGGCGACAACAAGATCGCGGCTGGCCTTCGGTTTGCTTTTGGGAATGGGGATCATGGCGTCAGCATTTCACGAACAGATAGGCCATCCAAAAGGCCGCAAGAAACAACATGGCGATGAGCCCCGGCCACCACGGTGGGGTGTTCGCAGGCTCCATGTCGTAGTTCGAGGACATTACTTCTCGGCGAGGATTTCGATCACCCGCATGGCGGACGGTGCATCAACGCTAACGTCCTTACTGCCATCCGGATTGACCCGGACGGAGCATGAGGCAAGACAGACAATGGCAACAAGTGTGGCGATGGTTTTCATGGCTCTTGGGTTGGGGCTGCGTCTTTGGCAAGGTAGCCCAAAACGGCGAGGGTGACAGGTAAAACCCAAGTCTTCCAGTCGTCGATGGAGTGTCCCTGTTGGACGATTCCTTGGATGGCGGCGGCGGCTGCGCAGAGCAGTCCGATCAGTGTTGTTTTCATAACGGTTTATTTCCAGAACTTCGAGATGAGGTATAGAACGAACACTCCGAGAGCGTTGAGCAGGACCGCTGCACCAATGATCTTGTGCTTGTCCGCTTCCAGCTCGCTGACCCGTTTATTCACGGCCTCAAGCTGGTGAATCCGAACATACTCAAGCCGCATCTCCGTGATCTGGGACAGCAACAAATCCACCTTGGCTTCGGTGCTTTTGATGGATGCGCCGACAGAGAGACGCCATTCGCGCTGGAGCTCAGAAACTTCGGAGTGGGGTTCGGACATGGGATTGGGGGGTGAAAGTGTTACGGCTCAGGCTCAGGCTCAGGCTCTGGCGGCGCGATGAAGACGAACGCGGCTCCGTTGAAAACGATGTCAGTGCGACCAGCCGTTACAGGGGCGCGGGTGGCGAATCTCGGCACAGCCAGCGCATCGAGGCTGGCGTTGACTTGCAGGCCCAATGCCGTGTTCGCGGCGAAGGTGGCGAGCGTAGCAGGAATGTCGGCGTTCAGCACGGCAAGCAGGCGGTCAGTTGGGAGGCTCCAGAACTGCGCGTTGGTTGTTGCGAGCGTCGAAGCTAGATGGTGGGTAGCTTCTCCAGCTTGCAGGACGAGTTGCTCTTTGGCCTGTAAGTCGGCTTCGGCGGTGGTGAGTTGGCGGATGATGGACATGGTGTTAAATTTTCACTTCAAGGCTGAATGATAGCAGGACGAAAAATAAAGTGACAGAGTCCACGCATTGGACGTTGGCCTGCACGCCCCGTGCGCCGGTTTGGGTTCCAGTCGGACCTGTTAAAGATCCCAGAAGTGTTCCGTTGACGTAAAAAGCAACGGTCCCCGATCCGTTGGAATCTGCGACACAATCCGCCAGAGTTTGATTAAGCCCGAAATCCACAAATTCGGTCGTGATCCGTGCGGTGGTTCCGTCGTGGGTGTGGCCGTACACTTTGTTGCCGATGACTACAAAGCCGATGCCTTTCGTGGTTAATCTACCAGTCGTGTAGATTATTGAAACGGGCCAGAGGTATCGCGCTTCACCCGTCACGGAAGCCGTGTTTGGGGAAAGAATCGAAGCTCTAAAAATCGTGCGACGGTCAAAATCGGCAATGGTAATCGACCCAGCTGGGTTCATCGCCATGTAGGTTCCGTAACGATACCCGTTATAGTTTCCGTTAGTCGCGGAGGATTGCCCTGCGCTGTACCCCAAGGTTGCGGATTCGCTGCTTCCTCCTGATTTCACGTTCGTCGCGCCAGTGAAATTCGTGCAATGGAATGACATCCATCCGCGTTTTGCATTTTCGGAATCCGCCTGCGTGATGAGGCTCGTCGGTGCTGGCGTCCCCGTGCCGCTCGATGTCGGGCGGGTGGTGGAGTCGAAGATCTGCGCCCCGCTGAACGTCTGCGTTCCGGTGGACGGGTTGATCAGCGCGACCGTGCCGGAGGCGTCGGGCAGGGTGTAGGTGCGGTCTGCGGTAAGGGTA
>Ga0208975_1000039_pt1 | contig 73246 bp, 76 predicted proteins | sample GreLakmeER78MSRF_FD_187700 | JGI IMG/M metagenome (GOLD analysis project Ga0208975, IMG submission 187700) | Freshwater lentic microbial communities from great Laurentian Lakes, MI, USA - Great Lakes metaG ER78MSRF (SPAdes) | ecosystem: Environmental > Aquatic > Freshwater > Lake | place: Great...
AACACTAATCCCCAATTTTATAAATTATTTTTCATTTCATACATCATGTATCCTTCCCCTCGTTTGGCGAATATGCAATAATTTGGTGGCATTACTTGCCTAAGCCTATTTATTTGAACACGAAGAAGTTGTGTATTTTCTACAATTTTTTTATCGTCCCACCCAATAAATAATTCTTTATATGGAACTACTTCACCAATATGAAAAAATAATTTATCAAAAATCCATTTTTGTTTATCTGACATTTTATTATTGTAACTACTCATTGTCCACCTCCTCTTCTACTATGCCGTCATTGAAATAACCAAGATAGGCAATACCACCTGACCTCTTCTTGTTGTAAGCAAACATAAGGTCATAACCATCTCTATAATCTTTACATACTAATTCAATATTATCCCACTCCAAAGAAGTTGAACGTGCAGGGTGATTAGAAGTTGTGCCTATTGATTTTGCAAACTGAATAGGCTTCTTTTTTTCTATCGGTGTTTCATCTCCGATGATAGTTACTTTAGTCATTTTAATTTATATTTTTATTTGTAAAAGATACAAATGTAATACTTGATATTTAATAAACAAGTATTTCTTCAATTATTTTTAAATATAGTGAGATGAATTTGGGAAGTAAATTAAATATTATTTACTCAATAACATTTGGTATCCACCAAGCAAAATTTTTGGGAATACAATGAAATTGGGGTAAGACTAAAAAATAACCACCTTCATTGCCAAAAAATCAACCAACAACCACAAAAAAATACTGCCAAAATTTTTACCCCCACCAACCCACCACCCAATATCTATTACTCCAAAAAAAATTTACCAAATTTTACCCCCCCCCACACACACATAACATAATAAAACCAAACACGAATAAATACCAAAACATTCGTTATTGATCAGGTAACTAATTTTTCTAACGGGTTTTGATTTTTGGATTTTGCTTTTCATTTTGTTGACTAAGGTATCTTTTTTTCTTTTCTTGTGATGCTATAGACAGATAGATAGTAGTGAATATGTATTGCCATCTTTATAAACTTGGTGGTGGTGGTGTGTAATGTGGGTGATGGTTACAAAGCATCTGCCATCTATTATGTGATGGTGATGGTGATGATGGCAATAACATTTGGTGATGGTGATGGTGATACAATTGCCCTCACAAAGTGATGGTGATAGTGGTGTGATAGTGATGCCTATTTAGGTGATATTTCGGTGATGCGCATACTGTGGTTGGGCATCTTGGATGATCCATTCTTGATGTATTTTGGGCAATATATTACATAGTTATTGTGGTAATAGTTAGCGTTATATGTTGGTGGTGAAGTGATAATAATTCGCTAAGTTTAACACACTGAATGTTTAATTTTATTAAATGTGGATAACTTATATAGCCCTTTGTTTACAATACTTTCAGAGCAATAATTTTACTTTTTAAAGTAACTTTCAAAAAAAGATTTGGAAGTAATGATGTTACGTTTTACCTTGCACTCATTATCAACACAAAAAAAATATTTATGTCCAACAAAAAAACATTCGCATTCACTATCTACATCACATCTATTGGTGTGTTATTTGCATCACTATTGTTGCGTAATGTCACACTACTTGGTGTGGCTGAATTGATGAATTTTCCATCATTTGCTTACATTGTATACGCCAATTGCACATCATCTAAAAACTAAAAATAATTAACAATGAACAATCAAGAATTAGACATCGAATTAAAAAGACTGCTTACATTAAGTGAGATAGCACAATCAAAAGTATTAATGTGTAACAACAGATGCGAAAATCCTAGACAACAAGGAGCATCAGCAAGATTGTACCGCAAAGCATTTTATTTTGCCAAAGCGAATGATCTAGATATATTGACTATTCACGAAAATTTGATACACACAAAGATAGTTACAATTGAAAAATGGATTTTAGACAATAGGGAAATTGTCTATTGGATAATTGACATTGATGGTAATCAGATAGATGGCTTTCGTAAAAAATATCAAGCGATAAATGCGATAGAAAGATGGAGGTTAATAAGAATAGACAAAAAAGTAATAGTAAGAAATAATTAATCACAAAATAAAACTAACAAAATGAACAAACTAACAAAAGAACAAATTGCTATCTTAGATAGTATTTCAGCGGAATTCGGCAAAATCAACGAAATAAAAACTTCAAAAAACAAGTTTAATTACATTGATGTTGAGCCAATACTAACCCTTAAAAAACTTATACAAGAAGAAAAGGAAGTATGCAAATTAATGTTCAATGCGTCACTAACTGCTTTTATGCCATTGGTGAAAGAAAAATTCGATATGCTCATTAATGACCTATCAATAGTTGAAGGATTGACCTTTAATATAACAAGAGAGCATCAAGCAATGTACTTAAACATTGACGGTGTGGTGATATATTGCAAGGCTTGGGGCGTAAGCAAGACCCTAAGCGATGGCAGTTCGAGAGAGGTATATGACATTGAGCCTACCTACCATATCAGCCACTATGACGGGATGCACTCTCAGTACAACACGTTTGAAGAAATGATATCATCATCAACCTTTAAAAATAAAATTGAAAGAACTATTAACAATTTAAAATAACAAAAATGAAAATTACAAAAAACCACAAAGTATTACTATTAGCCGTCTGCCAATCGGATTATTTTAGCGGATACCATTTGCCTTGCATTGCTATTGCAATCTATAGAACAATGACATTTAAAGAGATTGCTGACTCATTTGAGGAAGAGTTCGACTCTTGTTACGATTATATCAACCCGAATGATGATAAAGACATCGAAAAACTATACGATGACTATATCAATGAATTAAGATCAATAGGTGATGTTATATTTTGCGAAACTGAAGATATCTCAGCAAATGATGATATTGATCCACAATACGCATATTTTTCAATAGTAAATATACAATGTTTAAATGGATTAAAATTTCTAAACCCTTAAAAATAATAAAGATGAAAAAACTACTAACAATTCTAATGATTACATTTTGCATCTCATCATATGGTCAAAATGTCAAGATGGATGCTAATGGCAACTATGTTGCTATCAAAAGCGAAAATGCAAGATCATCCTCAGCAATATCGACAGGTAAGACCTATACTGATAGCAAAGGAAGAAAATACGATGTATACAAAAGTGAAAGAGGGAAATTATTCATTTTTGTGGTAAGCAAAAGTGGTAATACTTACAAGAAATATTTATCAATCTAATTTTAAAATTTAAAAAAACTGAATTATGAAAATCAAAACAATTGGATATGTCAACATCATATCAAAAAAATGCTCAGAGATAGAAGTAACTAAAAAGACAATCAAAGTGAAGATTTATAAGACTCTAAAATCTTTGAGATTTGCACAAGCAAAAAGATATCTTAGCCAGAAGGCTAAATATGTGAAGATTTCGTATCAAGCATTTCTTCAAAGCTCCCTTTTGGAATCAACGGTGGATAGGGCAAAAAAGAATCTTGCCGACATAAGAAAGATGGGAATATCAACATCAGAATCATTTTCCGCTTACGTTGATTACATCAAATCAATAACCAATCTTAATAATTACAAATATTCATTGCCTAAGCAAATTAGACTAAATTTATTTTAATTTGTAGGGTAATTAAAAACAAACAAAATGAAAGTATTTCCAACACACCCAATAGAATTGCATAAAATGTTCAAAGAAACAAATTTAGAAGTTATGAACCCTGAAATAGAAAAAGGGTTGTTTATGGTCAAAATTCACGCTTCAAAGGTTAAACATAAATCAGACCTTGAAAATGCTTTCACGAAAATACAAGAAGTATCTAACAAATACGGGTTTACCACTAAACTTAAAAGAATGCAGTCTGATTTTTCTGATTTCAGATTTCACGGAAACTATTACAATATATTCTTTTATGCAGAATAATAAGAAAAGAGAAACAAGGGGAGGATTAATAACAAACAAAATGTAAATTATGACAAATTTAGAAACTTTAGCAAAAAAAGAAAATGTAAATGTTATATCAATAGGGTATAATATGAAGTGTAAACACGTTATTACAAAATCTGTACTTTATTTTGATGGGAAAAGATTCCATTTGAAAAATGGTGGAATTGATATGTATTGTGATGATACAAGTGATTTAATGTTAGATACTAAAGAAAATAGAAAAATACTAAAATTACAATGCAATTAAAAAAACAAGTATGAAACGAATAACAAAACTGCAAAAGCAGATTGCCGATGCCCATTTAAAAGCACATAACACAAAGACATTTGATTCATTAGTTATCAATAATGTAGAGGAATTGAAAGTAGCATTGATTGATGGCAAGACAATTAAAGAATTGATGGATCAGATTGTCACAAGAAATGTTAGCATAACAAGTCAATTGATGCGTAATCAATTTGATTATACATCAGATGCTTACAAAAAAGATGTGTATTGTGGATTCAAAAAATTATTAACCCAACTTAATATCAACTAATATGTCAATAAAAGAAATAACTCAGTATATGGAATCTGAACCAACTTTGGTTGATTTGTTCAGTAACATAATAGACATCAAGAATGGCAAATCAACGATGCGTGATATTTGTACAGGTATCTTGTCAATGGATAGGAAAGAGCTCAACTTTATTGATTCAGCATATCCATATGACTATGGTAAGCAAATTAGAGAAATTTATCCAAATTTCGACAATGGATATAACGTATTTGATTATAATAGAACAATGTTTGGTGAAATGCGAAATTTGAAAAACGATATTGCTAACGTAATCTTAAAACAATTCTAAATATGAAAACTATAAATTTGATTGTCATCAACACAACGGCTTACCAAGATGAAGATATCACACTTGTCACAACATTGACTGAAGAAGAAATAATTCAAGTGATTCAACCTATTGTCTTAAAATGTAGGGAAGCAGAAGATTGGTTATATTCTAAAATAGTATCAGAAGATTATGATAATGATTCTTTAATATATGCTTTAACCGAAGCATATCCGAATGATCTGATACAAATGGCAAATTACGATAATTACATCTCAGTATAAACACTAAAAATAAATAAAAATGCAAACAATTAGAGAAAGAATAATAGACGCAATCATTGACCTTGCAAGTGATGAAGTTGAAAGCCTTCAAGATGTATGGAAATATGCAAAGATGAGTGAAGAGCAACTAATATGCGAACTTATCAACATTGCTGAATACTATAGAAATAACTGCTAAACCTTTAAATTATAAACACAATGCAAAACAAAACAATCCTTACGGCAATTCAATTAGGTTACAACCTTAACAATACACAGGCAGATACATTAGATGAACTTGAAAAAGAGGTGATGTATTACCTAAATGAGAATTCATCACTACTTAAAAAACAATACGAAAAATGTGAAGTTACCTCACACGGAAATACACAAAACGTAAGTTATGGTGATTTCACCTCATCAGGTCATATAGTTGATTGGTCTTATTACTATTTTGAAAAACGTCAGCAAATATTCCATAGTGAATTTGTTTTCATTGAGGAAGATGGCACTCCAGTATTGATTGTATTGTGGTGTTGGAGCAAAGATGAAGAGGAGGTGACTAATGCGTAAGTTACTTTTAACTATAGGCAAAATAATCTTATTTGCCATATTCATATATATCTGCGGATGTATAAGTAAATCAGAATTTAAAGATATGCAATCTGACAAAATACAATTATGATCCAATATTATTACATTGTGAAATTGTTTGGCAAAACGGTGAAGACTATTGCCAAAGATGGCAAAGAAGCAAAAAATAAAGTATGCCAATTTGAAAATATTTTGGCATCTCAAATTAAAAGTACAAAAAGAGGTGAAGCTCTTAATTTTATAGAATTACCTAACGATTAAAAATATAATTATGCAGACAATATTAAAAATCCAAAAACAAGAAGAATTTGACCGAATTGTTTTCATTCATTACAAAAATGATGAGATAATTGGACTCAATTGGCATCAAGATTGCGAATTAGTAGATTACGCATTTACAAAACCTTGCAATGCATTAACCAATATATTCAACAGGTTGAAAAAAAGTATGCCTTTGCTCAACGATGAAGGAAGAGTAAACAAGGCAATTGATTTGTATTCAGATGCCTACATATTCCAAGATCAAGATTTGGTGACCATTCCAAATAAACAAACATCCTTAATTCAAAAAGCATTGAACTACTATGTCAAAATGGCTAAATTCAACACCGATAATAAAATAGACGAAAATGGTGAATTACATTTTGAACTATTCGATATGCAACAATTGAGCGCAATGATGAATTATGAGATCAGCATTTCCATTTATGAGGAAGATAAAAAATCATTTGCATCAAATCACGGAATTGACTTTCCAATTTACAATTATTAAAATTACTTATGGCAACCCAAACATACATATTTTACTCAAGTGATATTCATGGATCAACTTATGATAGCAAAGCAAAATTCCTTTTTAACGAAGGAAACCACAAAAAAGTATTGGCATTTCTTGAAAACAATTTAGCTGATTATTTTGAAGGTAATCACACAAGACAATATGATTCTTTTAATCATATTTGCAATATGGTGAAAGATGGGATACCCATCCAAGATGCCATCAATACAAGTAATGATATATGTGGTTATTGCCGTCCTGTTGAATCAATCCAAAATATACAATATTAATATGACAAAAGAAGTAAAAATGAAAGAGAAGAGCATTTACGGAAATGTGTTAACATATCCTAATTGCGAAACTTCAGAAAAATTTGCACACTTAATTCAAAAAATGACATTCAGCGAAAGAGATATAACAATTATCAAGATGCTTGGTTACAAAGTTACAATTAAAAAATTATCATAATGGAATTTAAAAGTGTGTTAGCAGAAGTTTGATACGAAGAACGAATAAAAACTTTTTTAAAAATGTGCGGTGGAAAATATAATTTCAAATATTTATATATAAAATAAAACTATTTATTAATATGGAACAAGATAAAAAACTAAAAAACTTCATTAAAACTACATTAAGAGAGTTTTTGAATGAAAATGTTAATAATGGTAATAATGGTAAAGATGGTACTTTATCATTTTGGAATGGTAAATGGAGAGTTAGTTATACAACAGAAAATGGTGATTTTAGAGGTGATTCAGGACTGGAACTACATCCAACACAAGTTGAAGATATAAATATTTTCACTCATTATATAAAAAAAAGAGGTGGTGTTGATGTTATTTATAATGTAGTTGATGGATTTGCTAAATTAAATGATACAAATGCCACTCATTATAAAATCGTAAAAGATGTAACTGCAAATGAATATGGTTGGAGACAAACATATTTTGTTATTGGTGAATATCCTAATGATAGAATTGTTATAATACCAAAAAATAGATTTAATGAATGGGAAAAAACTAATCTAAATAAAAAAATAGGTTTTAATAGATATGAAGAAATTGTATCTAAAACAGCAGTAATATAATTTTAAAAAAGTTTTCTCACTTAACTTAATTTGAAACACTAATGTAGTATTGTGTATAACAAGATGCTTGGTTACAAAGTTACAATTAAAAAATTATCATAATGGAATTTAAAAGTGTGTTAGCAGATGAGGATATATCGTTATATTATATCTACTTAGGATTAGATTTGCCAAAAGGAACTGATGTAAATACATCTTGTTTGGCAACTATTGACTGGGTTGTAAGCATTGAGGCTAAAAAAGATAGAATTAAAAATATTTCAGCATCAATACTTAATGTTTCTTTACAAATAGAATATTGGTATCTAATAGATGCGGATGACGAAAGTAAAGGTATAATTGAAGGAATAAAATATATTACATCTTTAGATGATTATAAAATTGATGACTCTGAATTTAAAATATTAAATGAACAATTGTCTATTTGTGATTTAGATGTAGATTTCAAAACAAAAACATTTAAAATAACATAACATCATTATTTTTAAAAAACACATCATAACAAAGACGGATATCAATGAGCAAAAACTTAAATTAATTGATATGCATATAAATAAATATGGTCAAAATAAAATTGACAAACAAAATCAAAAAATAAAAAAATATGAGCAGAGATTCGCAAAGCAGTCTAACATTGGGACTAATGAAAACAATGAAAAGTGGAGATGTATTTATTTACGATGGATCACCTGAAAGCGCAACATCCAAAGCATACAAACTTGGTGTTAAAATAACTACAGAAAAAGTTATAATTTTAAGTAATCTTAAAAGCGAAATAAAAGCAGAGCCTTACATAAAAATTACAATTGTATAACAATGTACAAACACTCAAATATCGTAAAAGAAGTGATACTTTTTTTATTAACATTGATTGCAATAATGTTATTATGCATATTATTTATGAATTCATTTAGATAAAAATCAATTTAAATATTAATAAAATGGACAACAAATTACTAATGTCATCAAATGCATTTGAATTCCCCAACAAAAAAAAACCAGACTACAAGATGTTGGTTCTTGTAACTATTATTTTTATAATCTTAACTATAATCTTAGAAAAACTATTCCTTTAACAATGAGAAAAATCAAACGTAACACCCAACTTAAAAATATGCCTTGCTACATTCAAAAGATGTTAAAAATTGCTCAAGTACTGGGCATTCATATTGACGTATTCCAAACTAATTCTCAAAATTGGATATTCCATGTAAATGTAGATTTAGAAGTGTTGATACAAGGAGAAGATCATCTGATTGACACTTTTGAGAATTTAATTGATATGTAATCAAGCATAATTATTACCACAAAAAAAAATACAATGAACGCAAGAGAATCAATAATACATATGTGCCTACTTAAAATTTATGATATTTATAAAGACGGTAGCGACATTCCAACAACTACTATATTTAGGCAACAAGCATTGCATACAAACTACGCCAGAATTCTAAAAAATGATGGCAGATTATTAACAACTAATGGACACACAAAATGGAATGGGTTAATGCCTTCTGAATTATACACAATTAAATTGATGTCTATTCATTCAAATTATAGTTCTGGGTATCAAAAAAAAATACAATCGGGTACGAAATCAGATTTAAAAGAACTGCATAGAAAAATAAATCTTATCTTAGAGCATTTAAATATAAAAATTTATTAAACATATAAGATGTCAAAAAATTATAATTCATTCGATAGGATACAAATGTTTATTCAAATGCAACTTCCACAGCAGATAATAAAAAATAGGTATACACTACTTGGGGTTCATTACAATGGAGACGCTGATTTTTTAGATGCTAACATAGGTAATTGCACCATACAACTTAAAGCTCTTAAAAATGATACGCATATTGAATTGATTAAATTTAATGAACGAAATGATTATATGTTGAATACAAACTATAAAGATTATAAAAGGTTGTTGATACGTCAATGTAATGAACGTATTAGAATGCTGTTTGTAAACCAGATCAATCTTTCATTTAGCGAAAATTAATTATAATTTACTATACAAAAGCCCCACTATCACGATTGATGTGGGGCTTTTTTATAATGAAAACAACAATTAGAAAACAAAAATACATTTTTTTAATTATATAAAAAAATCTTCAGGGAGTTTTGAAGCAATTTCGCTGATTAGATGTGAGAATATTCTTGCTCTTTTGACCGCCACCTCCCAAATTGGCATTCCTTTTGCTTTCCCCCAGTTATTATCGTAATCAGAATGACATTGACTACACATAAGAAGATGGTTATGCTTGTTGGTGGCTACAGACGGGAACTTACTTTTTGGAACGATATGGGCATGAGTACTTCTATTTACCCATACCTCTGTGGATTTTAACTGATACAGCACAGAAGTGCCACAATTTTCGCATATTGGTCTTGGGTTAAGTAATGCCTTTAGTGTTTGGAAATCAAACCATTTTTCAAGCAATTCACGTTTTTCTGTTTCTATTGCTTTATCCTCATCACTTTTTTTGGGGGATACTCTTGGTATTTGAATAGGTTTCATTTCTTCTACAACTTCTTCAATTGTATTCCATTTTTTACAAGCTCTGCATTGACCGCCCCATTGAACTGTGTGATTCTTACAACTACTGCACTCAAAATACTTTTTTGCTTTTTTTTGAATCATTGTTTTTAGATTTATAAACAACATAAATCAATACATTGTTTGGGTTAATTATTCCACGTTCACCAACTTCTTGTAAATACAAATCTATTTTTGATTGTACATACTGATTTGCTTCTCTGCCTATTGGGATGTGGTGAAGTACCTTATTATTGATGGTAAATATTAATGTTGTTTTGGGTGGATACATTTAAAATGGTATTTTTTCTTTTTTTATTAATTCTACGTTTTCATTTATTTTTTTCTGTGGGATAAATTCAGATGAGATCCACCATCCAATAACCCCATTTTTAATTGTTTTTTTTATAACTACTCCTCTTTTAATATTTATTACTTTTTTACATTTAGTCATTATATATTTTGGATGTTTTTTAAATACCCATTTATCTTCATAACTTATTGATATTATTATCATTACCGAGATGTGTTTATAGATGTAGCCAATAGTTAGGCACAATTAAGAAGTTTACCTTCCAATCTACCTATAACTTCAACCCATTGGCTGCTTTCAATATTCATCGCTTCGTCAGTTTGTCCTATGTCTGCAAAGTTTTTACATAGTTTGGCTAATTCTATTGCAGCCAATGTGTTTTCCCTCTTGGATAGTTTTCCAGTATAAGGGTTGTTGTCAGATGAACGCATCATCAAGTTTACTAATTTTAGTGTTGTCATAATTTATAATTAACTGTGCCTAACAACGTATATAAGAGATACGCCAATAAGCGGTTTTACATTTATTTAAGTTTGTCGGTGGCGTACCTCTCATATACGCAGCCGTTATAGGCAAATAAATTTTACTACCTTTTGAAGTAACTCTTATTATCCCCTTCGTAATTGTCATATCCCATTGCCATTGCTATGCACAAAAATCTGCTTCTGCCATTGTAGCTTTGCATATAATCTATTGCTTCATACAATACCTCGTTCTTTTCTTTTAAGCTAAGTGCAGCATATTTTTTGTTTATTTCCTCGCTTGTGTAATATTTTGTTTTCGTTTCCATAATCCGTAAAATTTATCAGCCTATAACATACGCTATACAAAAGTGGGGCTGTGTGCCAAATCTGTACAGTTGTGCATCTAATTTGCTTTTGTGCGGTAAGCAAGGGTTGTGCATCTTAATCCCCACCTTCGTATAGCGTCAGCCGTTAGCAGAAAGCACTACCTGCGTATTCCAAAATCAGATTTTCGTAATTTACACATACGACCATCTGTCTTATGATGAAATACAATACCCTCAATGTCTACTTTCTCTAAGTAATCTTTTAGGTTTTCAAATGTCATTGGGTTAATCAATCCTTGCAAAACTTTTGCTCCGTGCCTTACCAAATGATGTCCTTCTATTTTTTCGGGATTGCCTTGTACTTTTTCGCCTATTAATTCATAAGTGCCATCTTCAACTTTGCCAAGTTTAGCAAGTGAATTGAAGCCTTCAAAAAAGTATTTATCCTCGTTTTTATCGTGGCTACATTTTAACCAATGTGGATGATGTCCTGTTATTAAATCTGCTTCTTGACAAGGTATTGCACCATCAGGAACTTGTCTGCCTTTCTTCACATCGTATCTTTTGTAAAGTTCGCCATTAATAATAGCGGTTGATGTACCATCATATTTTCTTGTTGGTATTCCATCTGTAAAAACCCATTTATTTTCAGGGTTTACTTCATTGATTACCCTGCCCAAATCTTGCGAGTCTTTCTTAAATAATGTGCTGATTTTTTTCATTTGTATTTAATTTATCATTTATATTCATATCAATATTTTAATGAGATTTTAACAATAAGGGCTGATAATACCTATAAGTTCTTTTATTGATATTGGGCATGAGCTATTGACAATTACAAATTGGTCAAAAACTGCATTTGCAATTTTAGTAGCCATCATTTCTTTTGGATCACGCCCTGACATCTTTTCTACTTTTTCTGCGGTAACCTTTCCTACTTTATTTTCAGATATTGTTTTTTTGATAGCTTCTTTTCGTTCCGTTGGAGAGGTGATTGTTTTTTGCAATTTCACCACCGTTGAGACTGCAATATTCCCTTTTTCAACTTCGTCTTTCACCTCTTTGGATTCATTGGCATATGATAGCATTTGTGACACATACGAATACGTTTTACCTACTTTACTTGCTACTTCTGTTGGGGTGTATCCCAAGTTTACTAATCGTCTGAAAAGTTCAGCCATTTCGTGTGGAAGAAGTGGTTTTGAATCTTGGGTGGTGAACATCTGAATTATCCTTTGTTCTTCACTTGTTTTCTTACCATTCACAATAGCTTTGAATACAACATCATTTCCTTGCTCTTTAAGTAGAAATAATGCTTGTACTCTACGATGACCTTCAACGAGTAAGAAACGCCCATCTTCAAGCACGTCTACTCTACCTGCTACCGTTTGACCATTTTCAATAATTGATTGCGCTAATCCCTCAATATCACCGTAATCTGTTCGGACGTTAAACCCTTCACGAATTACAAGTTTATTGAGTTGAATTTTTACAATTTCTTCACCTCTTTGTGAATTTTTACGGATCGTTTCGACATTACCTAACATGTCTTGATTTAATTCTTTGATGTCTAGTGTTAATTGACTCATGGTTTCTTTTTTTTATTGGTGATTGCTTTTTTTATTTTCGATTGTTTTACAATTGGAATATTTTTCTTGTAGTCCCATTCATACTCCACCTTGCTATCTTTTGTCTTAATGATGATGCCACCAAATAACTTCGCTATATTTTTTAATCCTGCCATTGTTCTATTTTACCTTGTTTGAAAATCTGCCGTTATAAAAACTAACTTTACCATTTTTCCCAAACTCAATTTCATACTTCCCTGTTTGGTGCATTGATGTGGCTAATTGTGATTTAAGTTCAATTTCTTCTTCCTCAATTTTCTTCTTTTTATCTCTCAGTTTCAAAAGTTTTTTTGCTTTTTCAAGCATTAATTCATCACCTTTTATTGAGATTGTTTGTTGTTTTGTCTTGGCAATATCTGTTAGGTAATCAAAATATGCTTCTGTATTGTCTGGAGGTGGTTCAAGTTGAAGAATTTCGTATTCTAATTCTGATACTAATTTATTGTTATAATTATTTTTTGCGTTTTCAATTTGGTTAATATATACCCTTGCTTGTTCTACGTTATTCCAAAATTTATTTGCTGACTTTACAATAACTGATTCCATTGAAAGTGAATCCTTATATGACATTGGCAATACCTCCATTTCTACATTATCAATAAAATATGCGATTTCAGAATATTGGTATTCGCTTATTAAATTTTGTTGAGCAAGTTGACAAACTTCTACTGGATTCATTTTGTCTGTAAACTGCTTATAGCTTAAAGATGTTTTGTTTTTTAATTCAAGATTACACCACCCTTCATACCTATCGTCTTTGAATCTTCTATCAAGTGATACAAATAGATTTGGATACTTGTCATTGTACATATATCCTTTTACATCTTCGCATCTTCTTACTTTTATTCTGTTGGTGACATTGTTATTGAATTTTATCTTATCTCTATCCCAATACTCCCACAATTCCGCTATTAATGGTTCACTCATATGACCCAAATTCATTCTTAAACTCATTGGCCTTTGCTTCAACCTTCCAATTTTAAGATGGAATAACTCAAGGCTTGATTGATATTTGTTCACCCCTAATATAGTGCCGATTTCAGAAGCTCCTATACCTCTATGCCTGTATGATAACCATTCTTCTCTTGACCACCCTTCTGTACTCACAAAATTAACTGCCATATTTAAAAAAGCCCCCAAATAACAAAGGCTATCCGACGGTAAGATAAACTCACGGTGGCAATGTTAAATGGGGGAATGTTTTTGGGTGTTTTCATATCGGATAGCATGGCAAAAGTAATACAATTTACTTAAACTCCTAATTCTTTGACAATAAATTTTGAAACAATTTCATTAACCTCTTTAATTAAGTCTATGTTTTGAAAATTTGGGACAGGTACACTTTTTAATAAAAATATGTAGTTGTTGAATTTTTCAGTATCGTTTAATTTAGATACTCTCATTTCTTCCATTTTTGCATCCCAAAAGCCATTTATATCATTGATGTGTGCCTGCCATTCAACAATAGTTAATTGATCCAACCGACAAGCAAATTTATAATCAATATGAGGACATACCCACAATCCATTTTCGCTCTTATGGAATTGTAATTCGATAAGTTCAAGTTCTCTGTTTTTAAGCAGTTCCTCAAGTCTTATTTTTTCATCTTCATTTTCTTTCAATTGGGTGAATTCGGAAACTATTTTTTGTGAATCGGCAAGTAATTCATCACCACCTTTAATCATTGAAGACTTATGTATTTTATGGGTGTTACTTCCTATGGTAAGCACCCAAACCTCTTGACCAAAATCATATTTATACCCAATGGCTTCAAACGATTTTGCGTTGACAGATAATTGCTGATGTTCTTCCGCCATTTTTTGCTCTCTTTCTTGCTTCTCCTTAGCTTCATATGCTTCTCTTTGTTTTTGGGCAAATTCGTCTTGTTGTTGCTTGAATTGACGCTGTTGTTCAGCAAATTCGTCTTGTTGTTTTTTCAGTTCTAATTCCTTGCGTTCATTTTCTTTTCGTATGTCCTCTTGACGTTGACGCTCTATTTCATTTTCTTCATCTTGTTTACGCTTGGCTTCAATATTTTTTTCGTTTTCTAACTTTACTTTTGTAATCATTAACTCCCATTGTTCTTGAGTGGATTCTTCAATTTGTTGAACACCCAATGAGATGTCATTTATTTGCCACCAATTCCCTTTAAATGGACACCCATTACTCTCCAATTCAGAAATTCGATATTGCTTTAATTGTTCCTTTTCCGCAAGTATTTTCTCTTCCGCTTCTTTTTTTAAATTATCAATCTCTTCAAGTTTTTTATCAGCATCATCTTCAATTGGATTTATAAGAAGCTGGAATGTGTTGGCTAATTCATCGATTTTTTTACCAACTATTATATAATCAGCCTTTTGCTCTTTTCTTCTAGCTTCAATTGCAATTCTCAATTTTGAAGATTCTTTTGAAATCTCCTTTACTTTCTTGTAGTTATCCTTATCTTCAATCCCATTAATTGTGATTTTTTTAAGTTGAACTTTTAACTCTTTAGCCCTTTTGTCTATATTGCTGTCTTTTACTAATTCAGCAAATGATCTTTCGGCATTTTGTATAGCCGCTTGTACTCTGTCAATTACTATTACCTCCGCTTTAGTATCAACAGTATTATTTTCTTGTTGCGTTGATGGTGTCTGATTCAATTCATTCATAATGTTTTATTTTTTTTAATTGTTATTAATTGCGTTCTTCTTGTTTTCTAAGTATATCACCAATCCCTTTTTTTATTGGTGATTTTTTTGGTGATTTTTGTGGCGTAAAATCCCCATTTTCAATTTGTTTTAATGTTTGAATATCCAACATCCCTTGATTAAGTGACATTCCATATTTATCCCCAATATGCTTTACTGCATTTTTGATGCATTCTGATTTTAGTGTAGCAATAAAATGTTCGTTTTCCGCATACCTTTTAAGATTAAAATTTGCACCGCCAATAAACGTATGTTCACCGCAGTCGGAATCTATGATTGTAAGTGATAGGCTACCCGACAATATGCAATCTTGACCACGTTGAAGGTATTCAAAATGGAAATTAGTTGTGGAATATTTTTCAAAGTCTTCTCCCATCATTTCAATTATTCGGTAGATGGGTATATGAAACACCCCACTTTCTTTTGGGAATTCAATTGCATAGCTTTCTGGAATTCCTTGTTTGTATTTTTCTTGTAGTTTCATTTTAAATAAAATTTATTTCGATTATTACCTATCAAACATTTCTTTATCCGATAATGAATATTCTTTTTGTATTGTTGAATAAACGCCAAACAATGTAACCATTAGGCTATTTTCTTTAAGCCATTTTTTAATTGTTTGCGTTGACTTGTTTACCTCTTTAGCTATTTTAGCTATAGTTACTTCATCAGACAATGTTCTGTCTATTACTTTTTGTTTTATTTTCATTTTAATATTAATTTAAATGCAAAGTTAATTCTTATTTTCATATTTCAAAATATATTTTATAAAAAAAGCCTCCCGACCACAGGGAGGCTTTTACCTTAAAACTAACACTATGAACGAACTACTTTTTTTTGACCTTTATAAACGGCATTATGGCCACAAATACCCTTGATAACCATCTTAATATTTTACCAGTATTTGTTTTTGGAGAGGTACTTGCATATTCTGTAAGTATATTGCTTAACGCATTTCTTACCAAATCCTCCATATTTGGCTTACCTGATGCAACTGAATAAGCTGAATTAAATGTATCATCGTATGATAACCCAATTTTTTCAAGTTTTGGGGCAAACTCTGGGTAAAGTGCTGTGTATAATTGTTCTTTTTCCATTATTTTTATTCTGTTAGTGACGAATCTTTTTTACCGCTAAATGTGGTTGCTCCCACTAATATCACGGTGGACATTTTAAGTATCCATATCACCCAAGCATCTATTTTTGTTGTTACTTCAATTGGGGCTTGGTGGATAATATTAAGAACTTGAGGGGCAAATATTGTCAAAAAAGTAATTGCACTTGTCAATAGTGACAAAATGCTATTAGGCTCTTTATTCCAATTTTCAAATTTAAAATTTATATTTTTCATTTTCATTGATTTTTTTTGTTGTTGTAATTTATCACATCATAAGTTGAAGCATCAATGGTATCTTTTCGTATATGCGCTCCTCTTGATGTAAATATAGTGTAAACTATTTTTTTGTAAACAGTATTGCTAACGAGTATTTTTCTATCTATATAAGTAGGGACATAACGTACCGAAAATTTACAAGGAGTAACGCTATTGATATTTCTAAAAGAATGTATAGTATCCAACAAATAATTTTGCGCTTTTTCATATTTATTATTATGTTGATTCAATAAATCTTTTGTATTACTTACATTGGAATCAAAATATGCAAAATTTGGTTCGTATTTATCTTCATTTTCTGAAGAAGATAAACATAAAAAAGACACTAATCCTATTGCAATAAATGTTAACGTACTTTTCATTTTTTGATTAATTTTTTATATATTTCATTTTGAGCATCTGATTTTGCTAAAGCCACTTTTAATTCTGTTATTAAAGAATCCGCTGTTTTGATTCTTGGTTCAAACTCTGTTATATACCTTTCTTTAATCATTTCTATCTTAACTTCTGTTGTTCGATAACTATCCACCCATTTGTATGTTGAGTATAATGTTGATACCAAGAATAAAAACGCCAATAACGTAATGTGGTCTTTTTTGAATTCTATATAAGCGTACATCAAATATTGTATCATTTACAATTTTTATTTTTACTTGAGTTTTTAAATCTTATTACAAATATAGTTATATCTATCAATAATATAATCACAATTAATCCCCCAAGCAATATATTATTTACATATAAATATTTTATATATTAAAATATTAAATTTATTAAACTATTGAAAATATAATTCCGCTTCCGCCTTACGTCTGCGTGTTAGCCCTTTTTCAAATGAACTGCCTTTATTCACCCATCGCATAAACTCATCACGGATACTTATATCATTTGGATTAGAATTTACTTTTTTAAGTAATGTTGATTTATCTAAATTCCCAAAACCAATATTATAAGTTAAAGACACCAATGAATCAAACATACTTTGCGTAAAATCACACCTTAGACGTTTAATAACTCCAGTTTCAAACCTACTAAGTATTGATGAAAATAACTCATCCGCACGTTGCTGAGTAAGTACATCTCCCTTCTTCACACTTGTGCCATTTTCATACTGAGTGTTTCCCCAGCCAATAGTCCAAATATTTTTGCTATCTTGATACGCTTTTAATCTGCAAGATTCAAAGGTTTGAATAAGTTTAATTCCTGTGGTGGATACTTTCATTATTATGTGTTATTTTTATCCAAGATCTGTATCTTGTTTAAGTATATTATTTGAATTTTTGCAAATGTATTTCAAAGTAAAAATTATTTCTTTATTTATTTTTTTTCCATATAGTCCCATTAAATTTTTTTTTAAATATTGAATCTGATAATTTTATTCTCTTAACATTTAATGAATTTACAAATAATACTGATTTAGATTTTATTGATGATTTGATATTTGGTATATTTTTATAATTTATAAAGTTGTATTTGTATTTTAAAATAATTGTATTACTATCAACTCGTTCAATTTTTGTTATGTTTTTTTTGAACAATTGTAAATTTGTATCTTTATTAGGCGTATTGGTAAGTCTGTTTGGTATTTTGATATAAGGTGTATTGCTAATATTTATAAAAGAATCTTTATTATTTACATTTTTTAAAATATTATTTTTTGTTTGAGATTTGGTAGATATTGTAAGTACTATGAATATTGTAAATATGATTATTTTGAATAACAATATAAATATTGTGAAGATTATATTTTTCATTTTATTATTGAAAATCAAAATTGTTTATTATAATTATTTATTAATTTGTATATTGTTGGGTATATAGTTGCCGAACTTCAGTTGCCGATAATGCACGATTCCAAATCATTAGATTTTTTAAAAGACCATTCCATTTAAAAGTACCTAAAGTATATGATCCAGTAGTACCTATTGTTAATACGCCTCTGATTAGGTTACTCATCGTTCTTCCAAGTAGAGCCATCGAATGTTTGACCTAATATCCAATCCGATGCGTTGATTTGTATCGTGTTCAATTTACTCAATAATGCTAACCATTTGGTTTGTATGAACGCTTTAATACTCGCTTCGTTTTGATAGTTGTAAAACTTATCATTACATCTAAATACAACCATATTGCCGTCAATACGTTCTATCTCAGGTATCTCTTGTTTTAAAGATTGAAAGGTTGCATCCTTATCAGGAATGGCAATGAATTTAGCAGGAATCGTTATGTATAGTTCATAACGTAGATTAAAAGTAGAATCATCGTTCTTTAAGTTTTCTAAAATTCTTGCCTTAGTTTGGGCTTGTGTTGCGATTGTTAACAGCATCAATGCTGTAATGATTATGTATCTCATATATTTATTATTTACCAAGTTTCAGTCCATTCGATTGTTACAAAACAAGCACCACCTGTCATAGTCACTCCTCCAAAATTTAATGATAATGCTTGTGATGCTGAATTGAGTATTATAGGTTTGCCTCTTAATCCAAAGTCAAACACATATTTTTCAGGTTGTGTTGCCGTAGTTGAGCAAAATATAGGCACAGTTTCAACCGAACCAATCGTAGTGCCAAGTGTAGGATTAGCAGTATAATATTGAACAATTGAACGTGCATCAGCATCTGAGGCATCAAGTGGTACTGCCGTCATAGTTGTTGCCGTTCCTAATGTATTAGCCGTAGACCTTTTAATTAATGCAACATTGAATGTGCTACCTGCCGTTTGCGTAGCAGAGAATATAATCTTAGTTATCATTATTGTCTTAGATGCAACACCTGAAATTGTGAATATATCTGTGGCTAATGCAGCAGGACTAAAACTACCTGATGATGCACGATATGTTACACGATGACGCATCTCATCTTTGGTTAATAATACACCACTTTTAGTAGTAGTTATTTGAGACCAATCTCCATTTGCTGATGTTGTTGATGATGTCAATGTATCACCTCTAATACCCAAAATCTTATTACCACCAAAAGCATCCGCAGAAGCAAAATCTTCTTGAACAAATTGAGAAGTATTACTAAATGCGCTTACCCCACTTGCCGTTGTGGCTACATTTAGTGAAGCCTGCTGATTAAGATTTAAATAAACCATATTATTTGCCGTATTCAAAACTATAAATACAGTTGCCGTTCCTGTCATTGCAGATAATCCTGTAAATCTAATTCTTTTTGCGCCCATTGTTGGCATAAAATACAAAGATGTATCTCCGCTACTAACTGTTGCACTTGTACCTGCACCTGATACTGTGTATCTTGTTAACAAATTTGTAGATGCAGTTGTCCAAGTCGAATCGTCATTACTAAATTGAACTGATAATGCACCTGTGTAAACTCCTCTAACTTTTATTGATGCGTTTGTATATCCATCACACAATGCCAATACCGCACTACCTGCCGTTGCCGTTCGAGTTGGTGTTAAGTTTTGTGTAGTAATAGTACCGCTTACCGAATACGTTGGTACTGATGATGTAAAAGTACCTGTAACCGCTTGTGTTGCAGGGAAGTTGCCAATATTTATAGTACTTCTACTTCCTGTTGTACTATCGGAAAATGTTGTTACTTCGGTTGTACCATTCATTATAACTACTCTTTGTGCGCCTTTACCATTTAAAGACAAAGGATGTAATGTTGAATCAGCAGGTGCAGTTGCCATATATGATACTGCACCTAAAACCATTGGGCCTTTAACAGCTGTTGATGATGCGCCTTTCCCGTAACTTAAATTTGTTTTTATTTCATTCAATGTACTTTCAGTTGCCGCATCTGTTGGAAGCGAAATTGTACCGCTTACGTTATTCAAATTCCAAGTGCCTGACTGGGTTGCATCAACAGTCAACGCACCTGATGGGTTAACTTTTACATCAACATATCCACCACCACTACCTGTTGTCAAGCCGTGCATAACCGCATTCACAACTAATCCTGTATCTGCCGATACTACTGCCGTACCTAATGTTTTCTTAGTCACATCTGATATGGTTGTGTTAACATTACCTGATAATGATACAGGTTGTGTTACCCCACTACCGTCAACTAATAACCTAGTTGATGTCACCGTTAATCCTGATGGTAGCCTTGATGTATTTGTAGCCGTATTTGCAAGATTAGTGGAATCTACTGCATCTAAACTTGTTGTCCCACCACTACCACCACTTCCAAACCCATTAGTTGCAAAAACCCTAATACTATCAGGACTATAAATAGCAAGTCTATTTCCAGCAGTTGATAAATTTGATGGCACTTTGCTATTTAAAGCGGATAGAGTTGTTTCAGTTGACGCACCTGTTGGAAGTGATATAGTACCGCTTACGTTATTTACATTCCAAGTCCCTGATTGAGTAGCTTGTACAGCAAAAGTACCTGCATTAGTTACTGCGTGACTACCAACTGTTAACGTACCTCCTAACTTACTATTGATACCTGATATGTTAGTACTATCAGTTGCATCAAGACTCGCAGTAAGTGTATCCGTTGATGATTTTAAACGAGTAAATGTAACTGGTGTAGATGGCATTGTAGCTATTGATACTGGTTGTGTTGCCTGATAAAATGTTCCACTTACCGCTTGTGTAGCAGGAAAGTTACTAATCTTCATAGTACCTCTCTGAGTTGCACTATCCAATGTGGTAGTAACACCTGTACCTAACTTGGCAAGGTTAACACTATCTTGGTTCATACGCATGTATACACTATCCGTTTTTAATTTTATTAAAGAAAGATTTGTTGAATCAATTGCATCTAAACTACCACCTCCAGTTACAGTAATAGTTCCTGCAAGTTTTGTATTTATACTATTTAAATAAAATTGTGATATACTATCATACACACTTAGCCAAAATTTATTTGGGGCGGTGGAGTCTATGTTTACAGAATGCCTAATCCCTTTTACTGTTTTACCAGATATTTCCCCGCCTGTTTGTGCTTGAGAATACCCTAAAATTGTTATTGCGATTAACGCAAGTGTTATTATTATTTTTTTCATAAAAAATTATTCAGTAATTACCAATTTTGAATCAATCATTTGTATTCTTGTGCAATTTCTACCAAGCAATTGATCCGCTATTTCAGCACCACCAAAATAATATACGCTTATTGGAGAGAAACTAATTTTATACGTTTCATCTTGATAGCAATATTCATTTATAGTAGCCACAGCACTCATGTCAATTGTTTTATCTGATGTTAACACACCAAGAGGTATGTTATACCCTTTATTGTCTTCCGCAATAAACACGCCAGCTACGAAGTCAGCATCTGATAATGTTTGCCAAGTGATGCTTGTGCCACCACCACCTCCACCAGTACAAGTTACATTTACATTTGTAGATGGTGATACTTGTTGAAATGATTGCCCATTTGAATCAATAAGTATTGACTGCCCTGCCAATAAACTAAAGCATGGCAAAAGTAAATTTTCATCAACATAAATACATATTCCAGTCACTGTTGATGCTGATGTATTTTTAAGTGCTATAGAATGTACTTGTATTGCATCAATATATGCGGTGGCAAATATTGTTTTATCCGTATCTAAAAAATCAGATGAAGGATTCATACCTTGCTCATACACAACAGTGCAGTAAATAACATCTGCGGTTGATGCTATTGCCCAAATTTTACTATTTTTTGCTAATGTAAAATACATATTATATAAGTGCTTCTTTTTCTTTTTTAGCCATTTCTAATTGAGCCAAATGGTCTGCTTGGCTTTTTTTGTTTTCTGATGAATTATCTTGTACTGCCTTTTTACCTTCTGTTTTTAATTGTTCTTGCAACGCCAATAATTGAGTTTGTGTTTGTGTTTGTTTTTGTTGCATTTGTTCATTAAATTGTGCTTGTTGTTGTTGTGATTGCTGTTGAGCTTGTTGCTGTTGTTGCATTAGTGATTGTTGGTTTTCAATAGCTATTCGTTGCTGTCTTTTTATTGATGCCGTAACGAATAAATTAGCCAATTTGAAATTATCAATTCCTTGAATAATAACTAATGTCCCAATTGGTATTTTTTGTTGCAGTTCAAGTTGCATTACATAATTCATAAATGCAATTCTATCTTGTTCTGTTGGTACGCTTTCTACATCTAATATACATCTTTGCTCTGGCATATCTCTATATACTTCCAACCAATTAATTCCTTTTGTTCCTAATATAGCATACATTTCTTTTGCTCTATCTGATGTTGGTTTAAGGTTTTTATCAAATTCAGATATAACTTGTTGATTATAATATAACATTCTTTCGCCAAATTCAGTATTTGCAAACTCATACGCCTCTTCAATATCCATTGTAGCAAATTGTGAACTTGCGGTTGCTCCTTGAATGCTTTTATTTGTTGTTCTTGGTTTTGGTTCTTGTGCTAATCTATTAGGATTTATACCCAATGACATTAAGCACATATTGTATATTGTCATTAATTGTTGAACCAACCCTACACAATCGTTAAGTATTCTATTTTCCATTATTGATGTAGGATTATCTAATCTTTCCTCATCATTTTCACCCTTTCTTTTTTTGGCAATATAACTACCGCTTTGTTTAACTCTTCGTATTATTTTAGCTTGTATATTTTGGGCTGCATTTTGGTCAATATCTATATCATTATTTTGCATCTCTGATATAATTTCATCAGCTAATGCCCTTAGTGGTTCTTCCGCAAATATTACGCCTTGTGGTATAAATGAAGCAAATGTGTTTAAATATTGATTATAAATTTTATTCATTCTTGAGAAATCAACATTCATAATATCATAAAAACTCATTCTCGTACCGTCTCTTCTTACAATTAATGAAGTTTTAGCATCTACCAAATTTGTTCCATTTCTATACATATCTTGCAAATTTCCTAGATCAAGTATGTATTTCTCATCAAGACTTTGCGATGATAATGGAAGGTAATAAAATTTCTTAATTACATTGTAATAATTACCTGTATTTTCATCTTTTTCGTGCTTTTTAATCTCCATATATCCCAAACGAATATTGGTATTCAAAAATCCAAATGTTGGTTGTATTACATTATCATCAAAATTAGGCCAGTCGCTATTGCCCCATGTAAGTCTATTTTTTTCATATACCATTTTATTCCTTTCATCATCCATTTTGCCCCCTACCATTTTCATATAATTGACCCAAGTAGTTACAAATTCATAACTCCAATAGTCTAAATCACCACCATTTTTTTGTTTAAAATTTGATGTGTAAATATTTACTGGGTCAATATATGTAACCTCTGGCAATCCATTCATTGCGGATGTATAAAACCTATAACATAATGCATTGACGTGCATATAGTCTGATATAATTCTTTCCGATACTATGTCATCAAATTCAACATCATCACGATAATGCGAAATCATTTCTTCGTGTGCAATTTCGACTCCATCTTTTAACATTCCACTTTCTGATAACAAGGCATAGTCCCAATCATCTTGTGATTCAGCTTTTATTTGCGCTAAAAGATTAGGCGTTTCCTCTTCGCCATTTTCACTAGGTATAAGTAGTTTATCTAAATTTGCATCATAACTTATAGGTGGGTGATTTGTCAATGCAAGGATATCATTAATGGTATCTACCATATTCCTTTTATTGAGTATCCTTAATTTTTCTTTCGCTTTTTTATCTACTGAAATTTTATCAGTACCCCTTACGGATAAACTTGAAATACCACTTTTGATTTGTTTTTTAATTATATTGACCAAAGATTGAACTGCTGGACACGGTTTCCAATCTGTTCTCATAAATTCTGCCGTGCCTCCTTCGCCAGTTTCTCTATTTTTAGGATCAAAATAATTTTTTAATTCAGCTAATGATTCCGCATCAAGTATCCCTTTATCAATGTCTCTATACTTTTTAATTTTAACGCCATCAATAAATAGTGTTCTAGTAATATATATTCTCCTTAAAAATTCTAACGCCCACTTTTCATCGACTTTCATGTCAATGTCTTGAACTATACTTTGAACTTGTGGTAATACTTTATTTTTGGTCTGTTTTGCCATAATGCAAATTTATGAAATTTTCTTGAATTATTTTTTTTGTTTATCAGGTACTAACCATCTTAACCCAAAATTATTCATAGCCCTATTACCCCACGTTGATCTATCCACTTCTCTGTTACCGTCTGTCATTTGTTGTACATCACTTATTGACCCTAAATATGGTAATTGAGGGTTAACAAATGGAAGCCCCATATTGTTATTTAATAAAGGCACACTCATGCTTAACCCTGCTCTTATATCTGATAACAATGCTAACCCTGCGGCTGTTGTACTTACTTTTGATTTAAATTCTTCATCAGACATATTATCACCTTCCTCTTTGCCTTTCTCCATTCCCATTACAAATCTACGTTTATAAACTTCAATTGAATTACCTGCCACCAATGCAGGATAAAAAGCAGGGCTATGCTCTACCATCCTTTCAGCTACTTTGCCTGCGTACCCTTCTTTTGCCAAATCTACACCAAATAATTCAAGTTCACCTTGTTTCATTGCACCTTTCTTTCTATTTCGGTCATCTTCATTTTGGAATCCACCAAATTTCATATTACCCATTGCCGCTAATGCAAATATTACTAAACCTAATCCACCTTTACGATAACATCTAAAAATTAAATCAATATCTTCTTGTGGCATTTCGGATATATGTTGCTTGATTGCATCTTTAAGTGGGATACCTTGCTCAATCCCTTTTCTTGCCCCTTTTATGTTTTCTATTAAATGTCTGCCCCCACCTGTGAATGCTCCAAGCATATATTCTACAATTGCCTCTCTTGCAATGTTGACAGGTGTTCTTACAATTGGATATTTTGTTTTAAATGCTGCTGAAGCAATTTTGCCTAATTCTGTATTCTTTTTACTTTTGTCAACGCTATAACTTGCGGGTTCGCTATACCCAAGAATTCTTGTTATCTCATTCATTTTTGAGGTTACATAGTTATCTTCTTGATATTTACCTCTTAAAAAGTTGACATAACTTTCATTTATGCTACTTAATATTACATCTGGGTTTGAAATATCATCCCCACGTCTTGCTTTCTGTTCAAGTCTTGCGGTATACGCTGCTGCAAATTCAGCTCTAGCGGAGAAACTTTTAAGGAATCCATGAAGTCCACCCATTAAACTAATTCCCAACTCCCATTTTTCAAATGTTGTTCTGTCTTTCCAAGATACTTGTACGTCATTTCCAAGCAATGCATCTAATTGATTTGCTCCTTTAATCATTGCATCCATACCGTCTTTAAATGATTTCCCACCTATCCAATTATATAAGTTATTTGATTGGTGGTCAAGCAATGCATTTTGGGCAATTGTTTTTGAAAAATTAAAGTTATTTTGCAATTTTTTGTCATTAGGGGATGCATCTAATGCGTCTTTTGCATCTTTCAGTCTTAATAAAGATACATCAAGTTTTACTTGTGTCTTTTCCCACATTTTTCTCATCCCTTCTTCGCCTATATTAAAATAATGAGCCTTATACCTATGAGCCTCTTGCCTCCAAGAGAATGGAGCTTCGCTACCTGCATAAAGACTTAAAGTAGGATTTAAAATATGTGCTACATTACCAAATGTAGCATTGGTTATTGTATTTAAAGGTTGTTTTGTTAAGCCTGAGAACCCAACTGCCGCTGCTGTAGTTAGATGACCTATTAACCCTTGAATATAAATAGTACCTGCCATTGATCCTGCTTTCTCATACCATTTTTTATTTTGAGATTCAGCCAATTGTTGCTCCCTTCTATATTTAGCTTCAATTTTTTTAGCTTCAATTTCTAATTTTACAACTTCTGAATCAGTCTTTTTTCTTACAGGTTGTGGGCTATCTGTAAACTCTTCCGCATCAATTTTTCTTTGTGCTTCTTTCCCTCTATTTACAAGATTTTTTTTGTGACGAATTAGCAATATATCTTGTTCTGCGTTTTTCATATCACGTTCTAACTGCCAAATGTTATTTGATGAAGATTTTAATATATCTTCAAATTGAGTTACATCTAATGATGATACTCTTAATTTTTTCAATGATTTGTCAAGTACATCTTCAATTCTTTGAGATGTTTCAATATCAACTTTTGATAATTCTATATTTGTCTTGAAGTTTTGTAAATCTTTTATAGAAGAAGATGATAATGAATTATCTTTTAATTTTTCATCAACAAGATTTATTAATTTGTCAATTCTTGAATTATGTTCTTCGGCAATTCTTTTTTTCACATCTCTCTCATCTTTTGGAGACCTATCAATTCTAATATTTCTTTTATTTAATTCTGTTTTAAATTCATTTCTCAATAAGTCTTCTTCTGTTGTGGCTTGTCTTTTTTCTTGTTCAGTTCTTGCGTCTACTTGATTTTTTTTAGCCTTTTCTATTTTTGTTTCAAGTTTTGCTATATTTCTTAATTCGTTCCTTGCATCATTTATTTCTTTATTTATATCTTTTTGTGTTGACAATTTGTAATCACCTGATTTCAAATAAGCATCTCTTATTTGTTGATCTGTCATTCCTTTGTATATTGATTGCAAATCTTCTTTCACATTTTCAAATACATCTTTACCACGAACTCCATTATCAATATGGTGATTAATAAGTTTATTTACTAACCCTTTGGCTACCGCTTCAATACTTAAATTATTATCTGAATATGATTTTATTTTATTTAGTATGTCATTTTTATCAAGTCCACTTATAATATGATCTGTAATTTCTTTTTCTTTTAATGTACTAAATCTTGCATCTTTATACAATACTTCACTTATTGCTTGTGCAAGTGTACTTCCTTTTTCTACTAATTGTGCAATTGCTTCAACGGCAAGGTTTCTTAACCCAAAAGTCAAATCGGTGGCAAGTGTTGAATTGTCAATTTTTAATTCCCTAATTCTATCCGCAATATCTTTACCTGATTTGCTAAGTGTTTTTTCTCTTCCTGTTTTTTTAGATTCAGTTTGTTTAATATCCTTTGCCCTTCTTTTTACTTCTTCATCTACTGCTGTATCAAAATCCTCTTGACTCCACTTTGGCAATTCTTTTGTTGCTGATTCAATTAATTTTTTATGTTCACTCGCTATTTTAAGTATTGCATTTTCTTGCGCTTCAGTTAGTGGCTTACCTCCTTGATTACGAATAATATTCATTCTTCTAATAACAAGATTGTTATCAGCATCCATTTTAGCTACCATTTGTCGTATATAGAATGATCGCCCAGCTACTTTACCTGTTTCAGATAATACTTTATCGACATTAAGTAATTCAGCTTGTAATACTTTAGCTTGTGCTAATGCTAACTCTCTATTTGCATCATCAAGTGATGACATTCTATCATTAAGTTTCCCAATTTCTTCATTGATATGTGTACGATAATATGACATCACCGCTAAATCTTCATCTGTTGGATTAAATGTTGACTTACCTTTTTCATCAATTTCATTTTCAATCTTTTCTCTCCAATCACTAATTCTGTTTTTTGCTACGTCTGTAAGTGATTGACCTTTTTTAGCCGCATTAGCAAGGCTGTTTATTGCACCTTTTACACTTTCATCCCATGTAACAACATTCCCAGTACTATTATATTTTTTTGCAAGTTCTTCCGCAACTGTGATATCATTTTTATTGATATGGGTATACTCGCTATCCGCTTTTTCTTGTGGCGTTTCACTTATTTCGTCTGTGGCATCCACCTTTGGCACTTCCGCAATTTTTAAAGCACTATCAATTTCTTCTTGTGAATTACCTTTTCTTTTAAGTATGGACTCAATCTCTTTGTCATTTGCTCCTTCACCCCTTAGTTCATCAATGAATGATGTAAGTTCTTTTTTAGGTACTGCGGTGAATAATGGCAAACCACTTTCAACTTGTGATTTAAGTTCTGGTGTGATGTCTATGGAGTGTTGGGTGGAAGTTACTTCTTTTATTTCATTGTCTTTTGTTGTTTTTGCCCTTCGGGCTTCAATATATGATGTAAATACCCCTAATTTATTTCCATTACCGTCAATAACAGTATAAATACGGTCAGACTTGAACCTATTTGGTTGCGTCTCTTCAATTTTTGATGGCTTACTTAAACCAAGTTTCTCGCCACTATTTATTTTAACCGTTTTCGGCTCTTGCTTAAACAAACTCTTAGCTACATTACCTACTATACCTAAACTTCCTTCTGTTGGACTTCCATAAAATCCCTTCATGCCTTTGCCGCCTAATTTTAACCCATCACCACTAAATATACTTTTACCTTCATTTATAACTTTGTCCGCTATTTCTTTCCCAACATAATCAGTAAGTTCCTTTTCATTTCTCATTAACCCTTTATGTTCTTCCCCATACAAATCCGTTGTGGTAACATCAAATGTATCGTCCTCTAAATGATTGATTTCAATTCTTTTTACTTGCTTACTCAAATCATACCTTTCATTCTGCTGCTCTCCTGTACTCCAAGCAATCTTATCAGCCCCTTGTTTTACTGCTTCTTTAAGGGCTACTTTTAAGCCTAATTTAGTCCATGCGTTTGTGTCGGTTACGAAGGGGGCAGATGAAATAATTGATTCTTTTGATTTACTAATTGTCCAATTTGCAGTATTTTTAAGTCTTTCTTGTCTTATTATATACTCTTTAGCTTCTTTTTCTGAACCAAAATACCCATCAATAACACCTTTACTATCTAATACGATAAACTCCTTAACATCAAACCCTTCTTTCTTTCCTTTTTGCCCCCAATCGGTTTGTACTTCTTCCAAAAACAATACCTTGCTGCCATCTGCTGCTGTACGGGTGTTCATGCGAAGATGAACAAGTATGTTGGGTTCGTCAAAGTGAGAAGATTTGAATTTTGCGGGGACTTCGGCTATCCCACTATTCCTAATTTCGACTGTGCTTGGTAATTTACTCCTTATATCATCAAGTTTCCAACCAAGTCTATAATGTTCATCCTTTTGTGATTCAGTTGGCATATCTAAACCAAGTTCAGCCTCTATTTCTTCCCTACGTCTTACTATGGCATTATGTTCATCAATCAATGGTTGCTCCTTATTAGGCAAAGTAACCAATACCTCTTTGTAGTTTTCTTTTTCCCCTTCTAATTGGTATTGAGAGTATTTGGTTTGTGAAAAATACCCTTCTTCCTCATATAATTCTTTTGCCTCTTTTAATGCTTCTTCTTTTGTATTTGCAAATATATTTGTTGGGTTGCCATCGCCATCAAGAACTATCCAATCACCTTTTTTCAAATTTTCATTTCCAGCAATTATTTCTTTGTCAAAATTCTTACCATCATATTGCTTGACTACTGCTTCAAAACCCTCTCTTTTTACCAATTCAACAACTTGTATTCTATTATCCTTTAAGTATTGTTGTATATCTGTTTTAGATACAGAACCTTCTTGTTGTGCCAACCAATTAGATAACCCAGTCCACTTAGCCTCATCGCCCTTTCCAAATTTTTCAATCCATTGCTTTGCAGGTAATTTATCTAATTTTGTTTCTGAAATAGTTTTTTCAAGTGGGGAGTAAAACCCATTTACAACATCAGGTGCGGTTGGCTTTACTTTAACTTTCTCACCATTGAACATAATTGTTTTTTCACCTGCTTTTTGTTCTTGTTTTTTCAATTTTAGGTATTCTCCTTTTGCAAGAGAGTTTGACGAACGATTAAGTAATTCTTCAATTGTAAGTGATTGCAAATCGGTGGTGTCTTTTAGCCCAAGTTTTTCAGCAAACCATTTTTTAACTGCTTGTATAAAATTCTTGACTTTACCGCCACTTGCCTCTTCAAATTTCTTTGCATTGATAGGTGCTTGTAGATATGCCCACATTTCATTTCTTACCCTTTCACGATATTCGTTTGGTGATTCACCTTTTTCCTTACGATAAACATCACTACTTAAATCAATTCTTTGTTCGCCAATCCTTACTACTTTTTGTCCACTTTCTATTTGGTCAATGGCTTCCTTTAAAATACTATCAAACCTTCTTAGGATTGCGGTGGCTTGTACATCACCACCATCACTTGCTATCTTAATTGCTTGTTGTTGTACATGTGTTAATTCGTGCCATGTTGTTTCAGGTGTTAACGCATCAGGGTTCAAATATATTTTACCATTATGATAGAATCCAAGTACATCGCCATTTGGCTTTTTTATTTCATTTACATTCCCATATCCAATTTCTTTCAATTTGCTTGAAAATTCCGAAAGCGGTGCAAATACTTTTATATTTAATCCTTTTTGTATAAAGTCTGTTATTTTTTCTACTTGTTTTTGTTGATTTGGAGTTGTTTTATTTTCACCTACTGCATTTGTGGCAAATTGTGTCCGTTCTCCTTCTTCTGAAATATTTTTTTCAATTACTTTTTTAATTCCTTCAGTTGCTTTTTTTATAATTGCATCTTTATCTGTTTTCCCTTTTGCATTTCTATAATCAGATACTGCTTTATCAAAAATTTCTCTTACTCCTTTTTCATTTATACTTCTATCAAATAAAGCTGCTGCAAGTTTTGATTTTTCACCTTCTTTTGCGGTGGCTTCTGTATCTACTTTACTATTTGCTTGTTCAAGTACGTCCGCATTTCTAGATGCTGATTTCAAAAGTCTTGCATCATCCTTTAAATTAGAAACAATGTCACTTTGCACTTCCGCCATTGCTTGTGTATCTAATTCAAATTCTTGACCAAACATCCCTTGCTGAACTGATACATCCGCATTTTCATTCCCAATAGACCTTTCCGTTAATACCGCAAAACGATTAAGTTTATCTTGACTTGCATTTGGGTTATTTGCGTATTTGGCTACTGAATTTCTAAGTTTTGCTTGATTTTCTTTTTTTACATTTGATAATGCAATGGCTGTATTCATTTTCATATTACCAGTTGCCACTTCTTCAAACATATCATCACTCAACTTGGATAATGCCAAACCTTCTTTTGCAACTTTACTATTTGGAGCAATCAGTCCTTTCATTAATTCTGGGTTCTCTCTTATGACCTTTGCCGCATCAACTGAAGTCCCTTTGCCTTGTTTTATATTTGTTCTTGCGGCCACAACCATTGCATCTTTTGCTGTTGGTGCATCAATAAAAAACACGTTCATATTTTCCACGTTATCTTTCATTGCTCTTTCTGTTCGATGGTGTCCATCAACAACATAAATTTCACCTTTACCTTTACCTAATTCATTATCTACATCTCTCCATACACCAATAGCACCTGCGTCATTAGGATCAAACTTATCTTGTATTTGTTCGTTTTCATTTGTGCCACTTTTATTTTTAGACGCTTTGTATTGGAATACTTTTGGCTCAACAATAAGGCTTTCTGTTGGTAATGTGGCAACTTTAATGCCTGAAGCTACTATTACTTGGTCGGCTTCTTTGTCTGCTTGATTGAGTCTAATTTCGCTTTTACTTTCTGCTTTACTTTCTGCGCTTGTAAGAATAGGTGTAATTTCTCCGATTCTTCTTGATGGTTGTAGTTGTTCTTTTTCATTTTCGTTATTTTTAAGTTGTTCTTTTGTGGCATTTTCTACTTTTTTTTGTTCAGTAGGGCTTACCATTTCAATTGATTCATTCGACTTAAAGTGATTACTTATATCTTCTTCGGTGGAATATTTTTTTATTTCTCCATTTATTAATGGTTTATACCCACCATTTAATAAATCATAAGCCCTAGCTTCTCTTACTTGTACTGATTTTTTTTCTAAAATAGCTGCATCAAATACTACTATATTTTCAACACCTGCCTTGTTTCTAAGCGTTATATCCTCATCTGTAAATGATGCTGCATCAAACCCTTTTCTTTTTAAATTGTCAAATATTTTAGATTGTTCTTTTTCGTTCAAAGCCGTATTGAACCTATCATCTACTAATTCGTGCAATTTCAATTCATCATTTACAACTATACCTTCTTCTTCAATTGCTTTACGAAAATCTTTTTCAGATGCTACTTTTGATTTTTCTATTTTATATTTTATCAAATCACCACCATTACCTTTAGCATATTCACCTCCTTGATTTGCATCTTCGGTGACGTATATTCTACCAGATTTATCTCCGTACTCGCCACCATGATAAACAGTAATATATTCTTTTTCAATTTTCAATTCATCTTTATTTGCATTTATACCACCACTATTTTCTTTTAGTGTTTCCGATTTAATGCCTAATTCATCTAATATTGATTTCTTTATTTTATCTATAAATTCTTTTGCGCTAGGAACTTCTTTCTCTAATTTTCCATTTAAAATATCGTTAATAAATTCTTTTTTAGAAAGCGTCTGTTTCCCCGTACCACTTCTTGTGTCTATCCATTCAAGTTTTTCGGTATTAGGATTATATTCAGCCCCCCAATCAGCTAGTAAACCATAAATACCATAATCATCCGTTTCGTGTTCATCTTTTAAAAGCCTATTAAATACTTTTGATATATCCTTATTGCTTTTTACATCTATTACATCACCATTAGCTTCTTTTAGTGTTTCTGTTGATTTACCTAATTTTATATCCGTAATTATTGGGAGTGTGCCGTTAGTTTTTATTTGATTTGCTATAGTTTCAATTTCATTTAATTTTGATTCAAGCCCTTTGATATTGTTATTTATTAAATCAAGGACTAAGTCAACTGCTAACTTTTGTTCTTTTGTATATGTAGGGATTGCTTCGTATTCACTTCTTATTCTATCAAGAATAGATGAATTGAATTTTTCAATATATTCTCTACTATCTACTGCATCACTCCATTTTAAGTTTGTTTTTTCAAACTCTTCTATTGTTTTAATAGATTTATGAATAGGCGTGTACCCTTCTTTACTTTTAGTAATCCAATCTCTAAGTTTTTTAACTTTTTCCATTAAATACCCAATATCGGGTCTATCCCCTCTTGATGATAATTCCCGCAGTATATCACCTGCGTTTTCAATTCGCTCTCTCCATACTTGCGCTTCCCCCCACAAACTTTTTGTACTAATGGTTCTTTCTGCGGTTGCATCTTGGATATCAAATGCTGTGCCGAACTTTACACCACTTATTTTTTCCTCCTCACTCAGCTGTTGCTTGGACTTAGGAGTTTCTGCGATGGATTGTTCAACTGCTTTGATTTTATTATCCCAAAAAGACGTATCAGAAGATATAAAAACTCCTTTTTCGGAAATAAACTTTCCCTCTTCTTTCCCTCCTTCTTCAAAATCGGCTAATTGTTTTTGCTTATTGTTTTTATAGGATTTTAATAAAGCCTCATAATCGGCTTTTGTGGCAGAAGTAATTATTGGGTTTTCTCTTGTGCCTGTTAATTTATTTCTTTCCTCTTGACCAATTCCTTCTTCTCTGAGCCTTGTTTTTATTACATTTGCTAAATCTGCATCCACATCCCCTTTTGCACCACTATTCTCCTCATCACTCAGCTGTTGCTTGGACTTAGGAGTTTCTGCGATGGATTGTTCTTGTAATTTATCTAAATCAAATATTAAATAATGGGTATCTCCATCAACTTTTCTTTTTACCCCATCAAAACCTTGTTCTATTAGTTTTTCAGCACGTTCTTTTTCTGAATACTTTAATAAAGGAAAATATTCTTTATCGGTAGCAAGTTTTAATTTATCAATATTAATTATTTTACTAATTATATTTTTACCTTTTGCTCTTGCCCCCATAGGAGAATATTCATTAGTAGTAAACCAAGTACCTTCTGGTCTGCTCTTAATATTACTTAAATCATTTTGCGTATGATGATATATTAATTTTTCTCCCTTTTGTAGCTTTACATCTCCCCCTACACCACTACCTTTCTCCTCCTCACTCAGCTGTTGCTTGGACTTAGGGACTTCTGTAAGGGATTGTTCTACTGCTTTGTTGTCAAAATTATTATCAATAAAACGAATTGCATCTCTATGTAGCCCTTGTTTTTCTAATTTAGATATAACTTCTTCTTTGGTAGTTGCTCCATCTTTAATTGCTGAATTAATATACTCTTGTCCTTTTGCAATCTTATCATCAAATGATACATCTTTTTCTATAAACACAGGAATTAACTTCTCTCCTTTTTCCCTTGCAACAACTGCTCTATTTCTGCCCTCTTGACTAAACTTGCCATCTTTAGTAGATATAAATGGCATATCAATTTTATTCCCATCATTTATAGCTTCATTTATTTTATTTTTTTTATCTTCTATTATATTAGCATCTTCTTTTGTCTTTAACCCCTCTCTTACTTTTTTTAAATATTGATCTGGGGACATCATTACAACTTCACCGCTTACTCCTTTATAAAAATAATTATACCCATCATCTTTAAGTAAAACGTCTAACCCACTTATTCCTGTTTTTTTAGGATTAAATATTCCTTTGTAATCTTTCACATCTCCCCCTACACCACTACCTACTACCTTATCCTTTACTTCTTGGGTGGGTAGGGATTGTTCTTTTTCAAAGTTTTTTCTTAGTGCTTGATACGCTTCTGCCCTAACTTCCATAGGTACATAATTCATGTATGTATCTTCCAAATTAGAAATAGCCCTTTTTTCATCCCTATCATTTAATGTTTCATTAAATAACTTTGCTAACCCTTCTTTTATATTTTCCCCTTTATATTTTTCTTGATGCTTTTTATCTATTTCATTTAATAAAAAGTTCCCATAATCACTAACTACTCCCCCTGCTGCTGCTTCGGCTTGGGTGGGTAGGGATTGTTCTACTGCTTCCAGATTGTCTAAATTATATACTTCTACTTTTATTGTATTTTCCCCATTGTTTATAGCGTTTTGTGTTTTATGGTGTCCATCCATTAAATATTTATTACCTTTAAAAATAATTACGATTGGTTGTTTTATATCTCTTTGCTGTTTATTTAAAAGAGTTTTATCAAAATGTTTATATACATTTGGTTGTGTTGGAATCAGTTCTTTTATATTGACTGTTTCTATTTTTGATTTATGTTTCCCATAATCAAATCCTAATACATCTCCTTTTTCGTGGTCAATATTTAATAATTCTTCTGGTAACTCTTGATATTCTATTACTTTTTTATTCCAATTTATTGGTATTTCTTCATTACTTTTCACATCTCCTACACCACTACCTTCTTGGGTAGTTGCTTTGAGGGATTGTTCTAATACTTTTATAATGGCATCGGAATCACCTAATTCAAATTTTATTATTTCCCTTATTTCTTTGTCGTTTTTACCCTCATCACGAAGGTCTTTTACAATGTCATTCATATCTGATGACATATCCTTGCCTAAATCACCAACAACATCAAACTTATGTGCTGAATTACTCATTTCAGCCAATTCTTTACTTGATAGTTTACTTACTTCTTTACCACTTAATAAGTCCTTTAAAACTGAATTTGTAAAATCGCCTAAAGTTAGATTTTGGAATTTTTCCGCTGACATATTTCCAAATCCTAAAACACCTTTCATGGCATTGTACAACTCAGTAATATATTTTACAAAATTTCTTTTTTGCGCTTCGTTTACAAATAATTCTCCTTTATCACCTATTGCTTTTGCAAGAGCCTCATCAGCAATAGACTCTTTAATAGCGTTAGAATCACTATGGGATTCATTTACTTTATATTTACCCGTTGCCTTGTCTATTATAAAAGCATCATCCCCATATATTTGTTCAGATAACTTTCTATATTTTAGATTATTTATAACCTTATCATAATACCTTGAATTATTAGTATCTATAATTAAGTCAATCCCCTTTTTATAAATTTTTGGGTTGTATTTTTTAGCGTATTGATTCCATACATGACCCATTTCATGTATAGGAGTATTATTATTTAAAAATTCTGGATTAAGATATATCTTTCCCGTTTCACCATCTACAACCCCAAATGTTTTATCATTTTTATTTAATAGCTTTTGATTTTTAAGATCTTTATCTTTTTCCGCATATGCTACTTTATCAATAATTACATCAATATTAGGAAACGCCTTGTTTACCCATATAACTAATTTTTGTTGTGCAGTTATTTGTGGGTTTTTGAAAAAGTTAATAATGCCTACTTTTGCTTTTTGCATTAAATTAGCAGTATTACTTCCAGAAATATTTTGAGTATATGGTTCTTTAGATGCTTCGCTAACAACGTAACCTTGTTTTTTCAATTCTTGAATGACCGCTTCTTTTGAATTGAATGTAAGTACATTCCCTGATTCTTTAATTGATCCACCATTAGCATTATAAAACTTACCATCTGTTTTAGTAAAAACACCTTTTTTATCAGTAAATTGTAATTTAGTTGCACCCTTACCTAATTCGGCAGTATAATTACCACTACTATCATGTGAAATAGATATTCTTGAAGTTTCTTTTGTTCCTTTTACTTTTACATTTTCGTCTACAGATGTAGTAGATGTTTTAACATATGTATCCATCATTTCGGGTGATAAATGATGCATTTGTGATGTTTCACTATATAATCCTATTGGGAATCCTTCAACACCAAAAGCATAATTTGGATGTCTTTCTCTATTAACATCTTCAATAACTTTAGAATTAGGGTCAATTGCTAATAATATCATTGGTTGACCAGCATCAATACCATCCATTATTGGCTCACTTAATGTCTTTGAAATCCCTTCTGTATTAATCCCTTTATCCTTTAATATTTTAGCTAATGGATTTACTTTTTCAGATGATGCAGTACCCTCTGAAGATAAGAATACCATATTCATTATTTCTGACTTAGTTCCCAAACTCATATCAGATTTATCCCCATTAAGTATTGCTTCTAATTCTGTAAAATTTTTTGCTTTTAACAATAATGGTAAATATTTTTCTTTTGGCGAAACTCCTGTATTTTTATCTTTTTCCTCGCCCCACTTTATTGTTTCTAATCTGCCTTTTACACCATTTGCTCCATGTATTATTTCAAAAACTTTACTTTTCTCATCAGCGGTTAAATTAACATCCATTAATCTGAATGCTTCTTTAGCAAAGGCTTCATTACTTTTTATGCCATCTTCTCCCATTTTGTAGATAGTTACTAACCCAAATTCTTTATTGTTGGGTATAGCGTTTTCTATCCTTTGCTTTTGCTCATCTGTTAAATTAAGATTTTCAAAATAATGTGCTTTAAGTTCTTTGCCACTTATTTTTTTAGCTGATTTTGCTGCATTAAGCATAGCACTTGCAGCACCAGCCTTTACTGCTGCCCACCCATATATTTTTTGACCAGTTTTTAATGTTCCATCTATTAAATCATTAAGTGATTTAAAAGGATACCCTATACCACCCTCATCTCTGATAGTTTTTTCAATAGGGTTGCCATTAGCATCTAACTCTGCTACTTTTCTGTCTCCTGTTCTTAGTGGGTCGGACATACCAAGACCTACTTTTTCACCTCTAAGCCAATCGGACATTTCTATTCTTAACTTGCCCATTAGGGTTGCTTCTGGCCTTGTATCTGTTGGGCTAACTTCGATTTTTTGTTTAGGAACATCAGCATCCTGAGGTTCGGTCATTGTAACAGGACGGTTTTGCGTATTATTATCCTCAATTGCAGCTCTGTCAAAAACCCCTTTTACTTCTTCATTTGCTTGTCTTAACGCTTCTACATCTTGGTCATATAATGCTTTTTCAACTTTATATTTATCTAATTCTTTTTGATAATTTTTATTAGAAGTGCCGTCTTTTTTTGTTTTGCTTGGTTTTTTAGGTTCTTCGGCATTGCTTATGTCTACTTGAAATTTGCCAGAATGATTCTTTTTAAACTGCTCTAATTTACTCTTTACCTTATCATTCACTATTTTCTTCTCTTCACCAAATAATTTATTTTCAACTTCTTTTTTAAGTTCATTTACTTGTTTTTGAAGTTTGGGTATAAGGGCATCTGATTCAGCTTTTGTTTGAGATTCGTATTTTTTTATTAGGTTATTGAGGTGATTACCTTTTCTTACCCTTCTGCCATTTAAAGTGGCTTCATAAGTACCGTCTTCTTTTTTCTCAACAAGATAAGTTTTATTATTTTCGTATTGAATTAATTTTGCTTTTATTTCAACATTTTTCAAATCTTCAAGTGCAGTTTGCTCTATTAGATTTATTTCGTCAACGGCTTCTTGTAGCCTAATTTCTTGTTCTGACTTTGTTGGTGTTGTTCCATCAGTTTTACTAACTCCTTCTTGGGTAGTTTGCGTAGTTTTTCCTTTGCGTTCATTTTGTTTTAGTATTTGTTCAGCCTCTTGCTCACTCAATTGTTCCATTGTGTGAAGTGCTGATTGGTATTTTAATTCTTCAATTACAGATGGGGTGGAATTTAATTTTATAGAACCGTCTTCTTTTACAAGTACCGCTCTTTCATTTCCTTTTTCGTCTTTATCAAAACGTACTTCTGAATACACTTCACCATTAACTTGTATGCCATCAATATTATCCGCTAATCTTACAGGTGATTCGTAATCGACATAAGGTTGATCAGGTCGCAATTCAATTATCTTATTACCTGATGTAATTGTAGCCTTGCCGCCTTCATCAACTTCAACAATACCAGTTATTGCCTTGCCCCCAACATTTACAGTTAATGTTTCTCCTTTTCTTTCTGTTATTGGAATTTTTACTATAGGTAATTCTTCTTCTTGTTTTGGCTGTTCAGTTATTGGTTCATTTTTAGTTTCAATAGAGGTTTTATTGCCACTACCTACTTCTTTGTCTATTATTTCTTTTACTTTTGGGATTGATAGCAAATATTCACTTTTGTCTTTAGCTCTTTCGTAATCAAGATTTTGCTTTGGAGTTAATTCATCAACAAGTGATGATTCATTCTTAACTATATACTCATCAATTTTAGCTTTAGTTTCTAAATCTTTTTGGTTAGTATCTACATCAATACTACCTGCTTCATCAATTTTAGATAATTGCCATTCAAGGTTTTTTATTTTTGCTTTCTGTTTCTTATTTGCATCTTTAAAAACATTTTCCGAAAAAGGATAAGTACCGTCATTAAATGCTTTTTCAGAATCACTTAATGCTTTTTTAGTTTTTTCTAATTCTTTTTGTACTTCGCCTCTTTCTGTAAGTAGCTCCGCTTTAGTTTTTTGCTTTTTTATTGTGTTTTTGTCAATGCGTTCTTTGTTAGTTTTGTCCACTTTAACAAAAACTTCATTTTCAATACCTTTAACTACTACTGAAATATCTGATGGATTAACTCTTACCTCAATTATATCAGAACTTAACCCTTGCTTTTTTCTTTCAGAAGCAATAATTTCTGCCATTTTTCTACTTGTAGTAGCAGGGTTATGCCCGTCTTGCATTGTGCCACTTCTAAATACCGTTATTGTACCATCATCATTTTTTTCTAATTGTGCCACTTGGTTTTCAACAAATTCTTTTCCTTCTTTTGTTTCAGCCTGTTCAACAAGTGCTTGTTTTTTATTTTTAGCATCTTCACTACTACCCAATTCAGTTGCCTTATAAGCATTGGTAGCTTCTGCATAAGCCTTTGGTTCTTGTACTTTCACATCTCCCCCTACGACAACACTACCTGTTTGGGGTGTTTCTTTGAGGGATTGTTCTACTGCTTTTACAAGTTCAGGGTTGCTGCCGTCTACTTTTGCCTTGTGATAGGCTTCGGCAATATTTTTAATAGAAATATAAGAACCACCTTCTTCATCTCGTACTTTAAACCCATTATTATCTTCACTAATACCTTTGTTTAATTCAATAGTTTTTGTGTTACCAAATTCATCTATAGATGTAAATGTAAATGGTATACGATTTTTAGCAATTTCTTGTAATGCTTTAGTTGTACTCTCTACATCTTTTAACGCAGGTGTGTTATTAGTAGGTTCTGATTTTTTATTTTTATTTAATTCATAATCAGCTAATGACTGAGCCACTGTGACTTTTACAAACGGTACTCCATTTTTTTCTCCGCTACTTGAAATTTTATCTTTAAATATTTCTGGAACTTCTGATTCATTGTTATATGTAAATGATGCTGTTCTACCTGCATTTACATCTTCCAATTGTTTTTCCATAGAAGGCTTTTCTATTGATGCGGTTTCAGAAGGTGCAGTTTTTGTATTTTTGACTAACTCACCATTTAAAATAATTTCATTTCTTTTGTTTAATGTAACTACTTTATCCGTATTTCCTATGGTCATATAATCACCATAATCCACATATTCAACTCCATCATAAGAGTAAACATATTCTCCTTGTACACTTTCAGCTGTAGGCGTTTGATTAACTTTCTCTTGTTCGTTTTTAACTTGATTATTTGCTTCGTCAACGGTGATGATATTATAATCAGGTGTAACAACAACTTCCCTTCCTAATATCTTATCTCTAATGTCTTGACTTTCTGAAATTTTGTCAATGTATTTGTTTATTAAAACTTTATCAGTTGTATTTTCAATTGCATTGCTTAATATTTTTTCATTGAGCAATTGAATTGAATAAATATCTTGTTCGTTTTGAGTAAGTTTTTTTATGCCCATTACTTTAGGCATTTCTGTTTTATTTATATCTTGAAGTGTTGATACTATTTTAATTCTTTTTATAGCAACTTCTTCTGATATATTGCCTTTGTCTCTTTGTGCATTTATTATATCAATAAATCTATCTCCTGTTTCCTTGTCACCTAATGCTGCAATATTTTTAACATCATATGGTCTACTATTTCCCCACCTTGCTGCACCTCCAATTACATTTACTACTAACATATCTAATGGAGTATTTACAAGAACGTGTTTTATTGCTTCGTTTGCGTGTTCGGCATTCCAGTTTTTGTCAGCCCATGATTCAACACCATATTGCTTAAATGCTTCAATTCCCCCCATTTCCGCTGTGACTTTTGCGGTATTGGTGGCAACATCTTTTACATATAACCCAGCATTCTCCATTATTTTTTGGAGTGTAGTTTTTGCTAATTCTTCAGATATTTTCTTTTCGCTTATCCCTTCTGCAAGATTTACTAATTGCTGTTCAACATTAGGAGTTATTTTGCTAAATACTTTTTCTAATGGCATAATCCTTGAAGCTAATGCCCATGCCGATGTCATTAATGCCGTATAAATACCACGTTGTACTGTTTGATTATCATCAGGCATTAATTCAACTGAACGCTTAATTTGTTCACCCATCATATTGACTCCCATTGTTAAAGCCCCACTTGTCCCCTGTATTTTATTTAAAACTGATACATACTTTTCAATTTCTAATGCGGTTGCATTTGTTTTTTGTAATATACTCAGCCCCTCCACAGTTGCGCCACCCACAGTTCCACTTATGGAATTTGCAACACCACCCATCATATACGATTGCATAGCAATTGAAGCCACCATACCTACTGTACCTGCTGCTTTATTTACAAAGTTGTATGATACAGGTATGATACCTAAAAACTTATCATTCGGTATATTACTTATTGTTGAACGTGCATCATTGTATTGATTCAATTCTTCATAAGTAAGTGGTTTTGTTTTTATTTTTTCATTTAATGCTTCTATTGTGGCTTTTGATTGTTCTTCATCAAATACTGCTTGATCATGGATATCGATACCGCTTAATACTTCATTTGCTATTTTTTCTTTTGATGTAAACAATTTAATTACACCATTAATTGGGGCTTTAGTTGTTAGTACAAATTCATTTACTAATTGATTTATAGCACCTTGCGGATTCATTAATTTAATTCTTGGGGTATCTTCCGATGGTGACATATCACCCCACTTTTTATTTTTATCAACCGCTTCTTTCCTTAGTCTATTGTAATAATTCTGTTTGTAAATGCTAGGTAAATTATTTGCTATTTTATCTAATGCTGATACATCTACATTTTGTTGATTATACGCATAACTTAAACCTGTTTGTTTAAAGTATTCTTGTGACAATCTTTTTAGCGTCTCATCGTCTAATTGTTTTGGATATTTTTTATAAAATGATGATTCTTCTGTGTTTGCTATTTTATTCAATTCAGATATACCAGATTGTCTAAACGCTTCGATACCAAGTTTTGTAATTGTTGCTTTTACTTCTTCTGATTGACTACCACCTCCTTTGAATAACTTATATGTGCTTGAATTTTGATATTTAAGGCTTTCTTCACCTACATAATCTAATGATTTTTTACCAGCAATAATATCATCTTTTGATTTAATAGCTATTGCCGTAGCGTGAACTGCCCCAAGTGATGAATTTATTGCGTTATATTTTTCATTTAATTTTAATACTTCATTATAATATGATTGTGGCCTTTCTTCAGTAGTAGTTTGGAAATCATTACCATAATTTGGATACCCTACTGTTTTTTTAGGATACTTTAATTCAATTGCTTTTAGTTCATTTTCTTTTTGTAATTCTTGTTTTTGCGACAAGCTACTAACTACATTGCCATCCGAAATATCAATTGGGTTGCTTGGTGATACTACATTAAGTTTTAAAAGAAGATTTCTTTGAGCCTCACTATATGCAACTGCATCTTTGGCTTGTTGTTCTTGATACTTTTCTCTGTTGTTATTGATTGATGTTTGTAAATCAATACCTTCTGGAATTAATTCGTTTGATGCTTTGGGGGCTACTTCTTTGAGGTATTTTAAATCTTCTGGGTCAATATCATTACCTTTTGTAATACCATCTAAATAATCTGCCGTTTTCCCTAATCTGCTTTGTGCTATTTCATTTATATTATTTGGATTTTGAAGTACAAGTTTTTGTCTTTCTTCTATTATTCTCGATGCAGGTGCAACGGCAATAAAATTATCCCACGCTTCTTTTTGTTTTACCTTTTCGGTTAAACTATTTGAAAGTTTTGGAGCATTGCTTACTGATGATTCCGCTATTGATTCTAAGTCATTATCAGATACAGATGGTGCAAAAGGTTGATTTTTATACGCTTTTTTAAACGCATCTATTTTTTCTTTTTTTGAATATTGTGGTTGTTCAGGCACATCACCACGAAATGACATTTGATTAAACTGACTATTTAATGCTGATGTGAATAATAATGGAGAAACGGGTGGTGTGCTTGAATCGCTCGTAGGTAAACTTGTACCTACCAATGGCGTAGCACCACTTTTTTTTTTATCCAATGAATCATCTACTCCAAATTGCTCAACAAAAGCATAAGCCATTTGTTGAATTTCATCTTGTGATGCACCTTTTTGAGATAATAAATTAGAATTTTCTTCTAACTTAGTCATTAATTCAGGGGTTAACTTCTTCGCCATTTAATTATTGTGTTTTTAATGAACCATCAGGATTAAACATACCTGTATAGGGATTCTTTTTTGTAGATTTTTTATTCTTTGGGGTTGGTGATTTTTGGGTTGTGGTCTCATCCGCAAATGGGGATTTCCCTTCAGTTATTCTTTTCCTTGCATGATCTATTGCTTTTTTTGCAATCGCTTCACCTATTGCACTTCTGTCATTGGGATCATTACCTTTTAATAACCATTGTTTTTCTGATTCAGAAAGTGTTGGTACTAATGTTGGTATTTCCGTTTCTTTCCCATTAATTTCAACTCCTATTGCAATTTCAGTTGCTTCCTTATTGCTACCATCTTTCATTTTTAAAACTCCAAAATATCCATTACCCTTTTTAGTACCATCAGCCCTTTTGTCCCATGTGCTTTTGTCATTATAATCTTTGGGAGTTTGTTCTTGTTGTGCTTGTGTTGACTCTTCATTATTTACATTATCCCAATTTGTGCCATATCTTTTTTCCCATTTACTTATTTCGGATTCACTAGATACCGCTGCGTGAACTAACCCAGCTTTAGTATATGGCCTTTCTTTATCCGCTTTAAGTATATACTTAACTTTACCTTCCCCATCTTCAATTTCCCCTACATACGCAGGATAGTATGTAGCCTTTCCATTTTCGTCTACAAATTTCATTATATTATTTGGGAACATTTCTTTAACATGACCATACCCATCATCAGATATAACTATTTTACTTGATCTAAATTCTTTTTTCAATGTTTCCGCATCTCTAAAATTTCCAGACACGGATATTTTACCATTTCTTGGGAATCCTAATATTTCAGCTCCTTTTGGAACTGTATACTGAGATTCTTTACTATCTAAATCATCTTCTATTTCTTTTAACCTTTGTGTGGCTGCAGCTATTTCAGGAAATTCATTTTCATTTGTGTGAGATGCCTTGTACATTACAGCAAAATTCCTTGATTCTGCATTTATTATAGCCACATCAATTCTATTTTGCCCTTTTAATTTTTCAATATTTGTTTTTTGAATATATTCATATTCTTTATTTGTAACTACTTTTGCTTTAGATACAAGTTTTTGACCTTGTTGAAATTCCGCATCAGCATTTGCACTTATATATGCATCTACACCACCTTTATCGTCCCACATTTGTTGTAGTTTAGGTGATGTCAAATAATCCCTTGTATCATACTCACCTTTTGACATTCTGTACCCAGCTTCAAATTCTTTCTTATCATAATTACCTATTTCCGTTTCAATCCAAGTCCCCTTATCGCTTGGGTTCTCAGCGTATTGTAAAGTACTATTTACTGCTTTTTTCCAATATGTATTTTTAAATAATTGCCAATCTTTATTCCCACTTGCTATTGGGGTCAATTGCGATGCATCCCTATCTTGTATTGGTGTTTTCCTAAATATTTCATACTGACGATTATTTACCTCATTATTCATGTCGTTATCAGTATTAACTTTCTTTAAATACTCTTTAGCTAATACGTTCATTGATTTTGACATGTCTACTGCTGATGCGTAATCACCTATTTTAGATTGAATAGAAATTGCTAAATCTGGATTTTTAACTATGGCATCCGATGTCATTGATTGTGGATTGTTTATTATATCCGCAATTAATTTATTTCTTTGTTCATTTACATAAGGCATATCCTCTGGCAATACGCCTTCTGTATTTTGTGCTTTTGCAATTGCATTTACTGTATTATCGTGCCAAGTTTTAAAATCTGTCTCTTTTTTTTTGATAATATAATCACCAAAATCTTTAAGTGATGTTTGAGTTTCAGCGTTTAACGTAAGGTTAGGTGCAAAGTTCCCATTACCAAACGCTTGTTCGGCATTACCCTTGTAATTGAGTATTTCCCCTAATGATAATTCATTTGCCATTTCTTATTTTAAACTTTTATTTTTTTATCTGACATTAATTAGATATTTGCGTGTTACAACAAAGTTATTATTATATGTTTATTTCCATTTATCTTCAAATACTTTTTCAATATCAGGTATTGGTTCATCCGCATTCACACTATTTTTCTCACCAGTTGGTTCTTTATCCGCAATATAATATTTACCTATTTGAGCTGCGCCTTGAATACTTGTATTAAGACCTGAATTAATCATACCATTAGCCCCTGAAAGCATAAGTGCCGCTGCTGCTTTTTGGTCTTGCATTTTCTTGTACTTGTTGATTGCCCATTGTTGTGTTTGTTCTCTTGCAAGTGCGCTTCTATCACTTATAAGCTGTGTTACTTTTAACATTTTCATCTTGTCACCTTCTAATGAAAAAGTTTTATTTTGTGCGGCAAAGTTTGAGTATAATGAATTAAAATCATTCACGCCTCCACCACCTTGTAAAAGTGCATTTGATTGACTTGCCAATGCGGCTTGTGATTGTTGAGAAAAATAATTTGAAGATTCTGCGCTCCAGCCTGTTTGGGCTTGGTTTTCAGAAAGACCTACATTATCATAATAAAGTTGTGATATATTATATGGCGCATCTGAAATAGAATTATACGCTTTTTTTGCTTGACCTTTTTGGTAAGCACCATAGCCCATTTGCGCCAAACCGAGAATTAAGGATGCCCACATTTTTACCTATTTTTTTTCTATACGACAAATATAATCAATTTATATAAAAACTAATCATTTTTTTGTTGAATTTGTGGTTTTCCTGATAACTCACTACCAGTTAATAAGCACCACAAACGACCAAGTTCGTTATATGTATCTACATTTGAATCAATCATCACAAATCTAATCAAAGCATACTTACCAAACATTCGTTTGCCCTCTATTAATGTGCTTAATTGCATAAAATTAGGGTCAAAATAACTACTCATATCTCTTAAAATCTCTGAATAGAATGTATTTTCTTCTCTTGACCAATAATTTTGTGGAATATAACTAAATGAATTTTTTTCAGATGTCAAAATCCTGTCTACAAAAAAGTTATTTGGTAATGATTCTTGTGTAAGTGATAAAAATACTTTTTCCTTTCCTGCGTTTGAGTTTACAGATATTTCTATTACGGATGTTTGCTTTTCCCCATAAAAAGTATTGTAACTTCCTTGCACGTTGTTATGGAAGTATCCGTTGCCGTTTGCAAAACTTACAAATTGGCTTCCACTTTTTGCATTACGAAGTTTTGAGTAAAATTCTGGAGTATATCCTCTAAAATTAACCCATTTTTTCATATGTGTATTATACACAATAGTTTCACTATCTTCAATAATCACTTCTCTATGGTTATTTATAAACCCACTAGACCGCTTTCTAAATGTAAGGTGGTATTCATAATGCATTGGATCAAAACCTGCAACCACTTCAAACATATTGTCTAATCCTACTTGCAATTTATTGTAATCGGTAATAAATTTATTTTTTGATATTAACCACCCTTTTACGCCTTGAACAGCTATATCTTCTGAATCACGATAGTCACTCATTATGACGTTTGAATTATTGGAATCAAACCAAAACACCATTCCCTCATAATAAACTATTGAACTTTTGTGTTCAAGTTTGCAGCCAAAGTTTTTTCCGACTTTCATTACTGGGTCTCCAAGATTGTCGGATAAATTTGCAAGTACAAATCCACTTTTTGTTGCTTTTAGATAATTATACTCATACGGTGCAGTAAACCAATCATGCACACATATTACAATTAAAAGATTTCTTTCTGCGTGAATTGATACAATACCCCCCCAATCTTGACCTTTGTAGTTTTTTACATTTTCATTTCTGAATGTTGCCAAACCATTTATTTTCCCGTTGTTTATCCATTCATTTGATTTTGCAATTTCATTTTCTACCCATAATCTTTCCGCATAAGGATTTACGGACAATACACGACCACCACTAACTACTAATTTACCCCAAAAATCTGTTACATTATTTGAAAAATATGGATCATCATTTGGGTTTTGTGTACATGCTTTTATCTTCCCAATATTTCTATAAATTTTATATGTATCAAATGCATCAATTATTCCATTGTTTATTTGTGGCACACCATCAATTACTGCAATTGATTGTATTTGTTCAAAGAATGGATTTAAATTATTTTCACATTTGTAAGGTCTGATTATTTCTATTTTAATAGAACACTTACTTAGGAGATCATCAATTTGATTATCGTATGGAATGATTATTGTACTTCCGTTATCGGTGGCAAAATTTGTTTTTGTGGTTGATGTACCTGCGCTATTTGCAAGTGTCAATGTGGTTTCTTGAAGTGCTGTTGTTGCTGTTGTGCCAAATGTTGTACCGCTTACTAAATAGTAAATTGGATTATCACAATCATCAATTATTTTCAATGTATCACCTTGTACAAATTGATATGTTGAAAGTGTATTAAAATTATGATTTTTATTGTAATTTATTAATGATGAAACATCAACTGCAACAGCTTGTGCAATACCTTTGTTAGTGGTAATATTACCTTCTGAATCAAGTAACTGAAATTTATCAGCTACCCATTGTAACATTGTCCCATTAAGATTTTGTGTAATTGAAAATGTAAGCCATTTTATTTCTTTTGGCAAAAGCCCACCTGCGTAATTCCATTTTAATAATGGATGAACACCCCAACATTCATTAATATCAAAATAATCAATTAAATTTACCCCACCAGTCACAATACGACCATAATAATCCCAACCCTCAACACCTATTCCATAACGTCCTTTTAATCCCTTGTCTGGTTGATTTACTTTTTGTAATTGTATTACTCCTTTATCAATAATAATATCGGTACAGTTTACGCATGATGGTAAGCACGTTGATTGATACAATTCATCACAACAAGACCTGCATCCAACACAAACTACTTGACAAGACCCACCACTATTTGAAATTATAAAATTATCACACCTTGTACGTTCATCTACTGCATAGTGAGCATATACCTTAAATCCACCGAATCCGTCTGTCTTTACAAATTGTGTTTGTTCATAACCGACTGTAATACCTGTTAAGGCTTTCCCATTTTGGTCAATCAACCTTCCTTTAATAAGAACTCTGTCACATTTTTTGGTATCAGTACCTAAAGATTTTTGTGCAGTACCATTAAGGCATTTCATTCCAACACCTGCGTAATTTGAAAAAAATGTTACCGCTGGGGTTACTTTAGTTTTACCTATGTTAAAATAATCAGTACTTTTAGTACCGCATTCATCAACATAATTTATTTTTAATTTACCAAAAACAGGCTCTTTAAATATAGCTGTAAAATCTATTATTCCAATTGGGCCTACAGGTAACCGAAACGTCCTCAGTCTCCAAAATCTTTCTCTATGATATACAAAACCATTGTGATCTGTTGTTTTATCATCAGTAGTTCCATCCCTTAATCCAATTGCAGTAATCAATCCTAACAGTGTTAATGGTATAACCAAAGGAGCTTGACTCCACTTTGTAACACCTGTAAGCAAATCTGTAACAGTACCTTCTTCATAAGATATTGTTTGCATTTCGCATGGGATAGAAAAAGAAGAATCTTCGTATACATATAATTCTCTTACAATATTATAATCAATAACATTGTTATCAGCTTCTTGTGAAATTGTTTCAAAATCTGGTAATGTATTATCTTCAAGTATTAATACACTTCCATTATCTTGTAGTGAATTATATCCATCATTACACACATCAATAGTCCATTCAAATGTATTTTTTAATGGAACAGATTGATTTGGGAATTCATTTATATCGCAAACATTTAATTCAGTACTACCTTGTATATATGTGCTTGTTTTTTCATACCCAACATCTATTCCTGTTCTATGTCCTGCAACTCTAAATACATACTTTCCTGCGGCCACATCTTCAAAAACAAACTTTTGTAAAAAAACATACTCCCCTGTATACAAAGCATTTATAACATCATCAAAACTTCCATTTTTATTACCCATTTTGGTAACATCTCTAAATAATATACCAAAATTTTCTTCTGTACAATCTGTAAGATTAAATTTAACTTGCGTTGATATTGCATACCTATTTGTACCAGCCAACAGCCCAACAAAACCGCCAACTACTCCATCTACAGTTTCTGGTACATATTGTTTATAATCTTTCCATCTATCATCTACTGCTATTTTAGGAGTGTTTGTTAAGTCCCCCTTTTTGTTTCTTTTGCCAAATCCACCAAAATAATAATGACCATCAATAGCACTATCAGTTCCTTTTGAATTATCCCCCCACAAGAATCCATACTCATCCCCATTCCCATCCGCATCGTATGTTGCATTTTTAATCAACATATAAACTACAATCTTTCTCTTTTCTATTTTGCATGGCGAATCAGGTTGTGGTTGTACTGATGCTGAAAATCTTTCAATTATTTCGCATGGTAGGTTATTACTATCACGAAGATTATTCCCAAGCAATAATGCATCACCAGCAGGCGTTAATGCCTGACTTGCAAAAGGTACTGAATTCTCAATATGTGTAAATAGTGATTGGTCAACTGGAGTACATTGTTTGTTGTTGCAAAACGTGTACGTTATTTCGTTTTTTGATTTATTATATCCGAAATCATTCCATTGTGAATTAATATCTCTTTCCCAATAGTTAATATTGTCTTCACAATCAAACTTTTCAATTGTATCATAAAGTGTCCACGTTCCATCTGGAGCATCTCTTTTAAAAATATTAATTTTTTCTACATGGGCATTACCAACCCAAAATGTAACATCAGCACATCTTGGTTGTGTTTCTGGCACTTGTTCCGCACAATCAGTTCCACCAACTATTATTGGAGCTGAATACATCGATACAGAACTTTGTCTTTCATCTGTATATATGAATTGATAACTTAATTGAATAGCATTATTAAACAATTTGTTTGGTAAATCTTTATCTAAAGAATGACCTGTACCAATACCATTTCCATCTATTTGTTCCGTCCTGTCTAATAACTTGAATGTGGGTGCGTATATAGGTGCTATTGGGGCTAATGTAATTAAATCGGCACGTTCTTCCAAATGAGGGTATACTGGTGCGTAATAGTCAGTATTAAAACTACCGCTTCCAATACTTGCCAATACATTTACTTGGCGAATATTATTTTTACCATCTGTAAAAATTAGTTCTTTTTCAAATATTTTTTTATTGCTTATTACACCAACTCCTTCATCTATAGTATCCGCATAATACGCTATTTTTAAAAAAACCGTATGTTCTGGTATTGTATGTGCTGAATCTTTATCAAGGTTTAAAAAGTTTCCTGTATAGACTCTTTTTATTAATCCATTATCACTATTGCATAGATTAATTGTATCATCACCATTACTATTTTGTACAATCCAATATATTTCATTTAATTCTTTGAACTCATATGCGCCAATTGTTTTATTAACCCCATCTGGAAGTTGTGTTCCTGAAATAAGTTGAGTTGATATTAATGGAGTTATTTTACCAACATTACTTCCTATTGATGCCCCATTACCGCTATTATTTGAATTATTGTCATTACTATTTAGAAGAAATCTAGTATTCTTTATAAATGAAGATTGTGATGCACTCAATCTTGAGACATCTAAATCCATGTTTAATTCAATGGGTAAATATGATTCGTTTATTTGTTCCAATTATCAATAATGTGTTTGTTTATTAATAGACATAACCCCAAGCGAATCCATTAATTTATCCCAATTAATAGGATTAAGACGTTTTTTAAGTTTTTGCAACTCCGCTGTGTATACTCTATGCGTGATGCTATTTTGCCCCCTCATTGCACCTGCAATTTTATTATCATCTAATGCTCTATAATATTTAACTCCTCTTATCATTGCCTCCAATGCTATTGCTGGTATTTCGTAATCTTTTGAATTATTTATTGCAGTTATGTATTTTATAATTACATAATTTTTATTGTAATTTGGTGACATCACAAGTAATCTACCTTGCATATCAATATTATATGTATTTTCTGATATTGGGTTACAACAATCAATAGAATACGAACCGCAATTTGTACTAAGTGAACAATTGTTTGTACAAAGCAAATTAATTTTTATTGTATTTGATTCATTTTTTGCTATGCACCCACAAGGCAACGCATCAAGTACACATACTTCTTCTTGTTCATCAACAATCAATACTATTTCATTAAAGTTATCTACACCCCATTGTTTTGTAGTTTTAATTACAGTGCCGTCATTTAAAATTGTAGTTTTTACAGAATTTGTTTTTTCAATACCATTTATTGTAACAACTTCTTCAACTTCATCAAAACTTTTTATTAAACCGCAACTTGTATTTTCTTCTCCACAAGTATTGCAATTGCATGGCAAACTATTTTCAAATAAAAGGGGTAATGGTATTTTTTCGTTATACCAAATTGGCTTTATATTCCCACAATTATCATAATACCCAAGACCAACAACAAGTAAACAATCATTTGGGAGTACAAGACTATTATTGGCTAAATCAAGATGGTATTTTTTTGTTGTAGCCTTTTTGGTAACATTAAACCTTAAATCATTATAAACAGCAGGTAAATACGATGAGTAAATAGATGCCATACTCATATTATTATCCCCTTCACGAAGGCAAAGTGTTTTTATTACTTCTGAAACTGGTATGTGTGAAATATTTACCATTATGCTATTGCTTCGGGTTGATTGATTAATTGTCGTATTTGATTTTTAATGGCATCTTCATTATTATTACCATCGGCACTTGAATCTAATTTAGATGTCTCACTAAGTTGACCAATTTTCATAACTTGTTGAATAATAAGGAATGCAATATCTTCACTTACTATATCATCTTCACTTGATCCTGCAATAGTAAAAAGTTTTATTTTTTTCGCATTTTTTGGCAAATTTTTAAACTCTATAAAACTTTGATTTGGCAAGTAATATGTAAAAATACTATTTGATATAAGGTGACTTGCACTTGGGGATAATGGCATTATCATATCCTCCATTTCGTACCCGCTTAAATCAATTAATACAGCCCCATCAATACCTTGTATGTTAAAATTTTCTTCAAGTATTGCTTTCCCATTTTTAATATCATATTCTTTCGGAACTTGTACTACTTGAGAATTTGTTAATGTCAAATTGCCTACTTTTCTTTGATAAAGTATATAATCCCGCGCTGAAAAAACAAGGTCTGTATAATCTTGTGATGTAAGATTAGTATTGCTATTAATAACACCATTTTCAACTAATCGTTGAATTAATTCACCTAATTGACCTATTGTTTTACCCATTAGTCTTTTGAAATTTTATAGATGATAGAATTTACGGCAACAAGGCAAAAACAATATAAAATCCACATTGGAACAATAACACAATTTTCGTATTTAATAAATCCTACATGTGCGGAAAACTTTGTACCAATAGCAAATAAAATAGTACCCCAAAAAGATGCATAGCATTTGTAACACCCTATTAATGGTTTGTAGATTATTGATGGCAATACAAACACATTGTATTGTTTTTTTATTTTAATCAATCCATCGTTATCTAATTCAACAATTATATTGTATTTTTCTTCAGCTTTAAATAATACATCTTCCCACAATCCTTTATGTGAATTATTTATTTCAATACATCCATTATGCAAAATACATTTTTTCAATTCCTCTCTTTCATCAAATGAGCAAGACTTTATTATTTTTTCAAAAAATAATTTCAATTGTTCACCTTGATAATAAACGTAATTTATTTTAGTGGCACATATTAATTTTGTCAATGGGTACAAGATCATTGCCCACAAATCTACCTTAGTTCCATTTGGGGATATTTCTGTTTCACCTCTTGATGAAATAAATAATCCATTGCAAAAAAGACCGCCAACAATTAGCAGTACAAAAAAATGAATTATATATTGATAATAACATTCCATTACGCAGCCTTTTTAATGCTTTTTGTTTTTATTATTTTAATAAAAATTGGCATTTGTGTAATAATACATCCACCGCCATTACCGCAAGAATTTTTAATTTTTATTGTTTTCATGATTTTATTTTTTTAGTTTTTTAATAAGTACCACAAATATAATTAAAACAATCCAATTTGATTCAATTCTTTATTCCAATTTACCAAACTTCCATCACGGGTGTGAATTGAGTAAAGTGAAGTAAACGCCTTAAAAAATTCAGGGAATATATTTCTTTCCCACTCAAGTTCAATATGTGATGTAGATGACGTATCAATTTGCCAAGTATCGTCAGGCATTAGTTTGTAACCTATTTCACTTTTTAATGGTTGTTTTAGATATCTAATTTCTATATGGGTTACTGTTCTTGGGCAAACCTTGAATGTAGTTCTATCAATAAACATTCCAATAGGTGAATTATATGTAGGTGGCCTTAATTTACTTATACTTCTTAAATCATACTCGTCTGATGACAAAATATCAAGTTTTCTATATGTACAAGATTCGGTACGTTTTCCATTTTCAAATAATCCGCTATTTGTTTCATCTATTGGATCATCCCCACAATCATCACAATCTTTTGGTGGGCAACTGCAAGGTGCTGTTTTGTTTTCGTTTGTTGCTATCGATATAGTCAATACGTTCCTATAATCTTCTGGGATTACAACTAATCCATTTTCAACATTAAGTAATTTACGTTTAAGGAATGGTCTTGCTTTATCAACTATCCTATCATTATTTGGATAAATCCTTGCAATAGAATCAAGCAAAAAGTCAGTAACCAACCTACCTGCATTTGAGGCGATATGTGGTGGGAAATGTGCATTTTGTTCTTTATTCCCTACAAGATTTGATGTTGCTAATACCACTTCTTGCCATGTCAATATTGTATTTGCCATTCATTATGATATTAGTAGTTCGTAATTTGTATCAACAATTTGTGTATACGGCTGTTTTGTTGCTATTGCGCTATCTGCGCCAGATTCATTTGCATAAAGAATGTAATTACCTGATGAATTCCCTGTTACTATGGCTTGTGTTGTATTTATTGCGGATAACTTTCTAATACCTCCCACTAATGGGAATTCATAATATCTTGATTTGACAGGATGCCAAAACATACCAAGAGTAACCCCATTCGCTTGTACATTATTACCAAATGTAGAATAATCAACGCCATTGTCAGCAACAAGTGTAATTATTCTATAACTACTTGCAAGTGTTGGATTTGCTGTTGAGGTATCAAAACCTCTAAGTTTCATACCGCCAGCTGGTGGCGCACCGCCTGCATACTCTTCACTAAATACATAAACACTTTTGCCGTCATAATTTATTTTAGATAATGTTATTGGGTAACGTATTTGTGCAACTCCTGTGCCTACACCACCGCTAACACTACAAGTACCATCAACAGTCCCAACGGTATTACTAATTACATCAATTCCTATGTATTGAGCGGAATCTGTAATATCTGTTAAAGATGTTAAACTGCCTTTAAAATAGTATTTTTTTATAGCCCCAAGCCCAAATACATAAATTACTTGAATATTTGTATATGTATTCCCCTCATATGTGTACGTTTCTGTATCAATGTTTATGTTGCCCCCAACAGATGAACCTATATAATCAAGACCCAATGCTTTTACATTCCAATTTGAACTTGTTGTTACTGTTCCAGATACATAATATACAAAATCAAGTCTTGATGCACCTGTATTGTATATTATAAAACTTGGTTGCCCATTTATAGTCCCCATTCTTTTTGATCCATATGGTTGATTAAATCTTGCAGCATTTCCCAAATTAGGGACACTTGCAATACCACCATCACAAGCTCCAGCCAATACATAATTTCTCCAATTTGCTCTTTCATCGCATTCAGTACTTCTTTCACGAATTAATTTACAAAATACACCACCGAATGTAACAAAATATATTGCAGGGTGACCATTTGTAATTTCATTTCTATCTACATAGATTGATGAAGGATAATAGTATGTTACAGTATCACCATATGTTGGAGTTGTTGGGGTTACAATTGGCAAACTTGCATTTAAATTACCAGCAATTTGAAATACTTCTTTTGTAACTGTATTATATGCTCTAATGCACCCGTTGCCTTTTGCGTCAACATTGTTTATATAAATATAATCACCATAATAAGGCAAATCATTTATTTGTGGATTATATCTATATGGATACATATACCTTTCTGAATAGTCTACTCTTGGGTATGATGATGTTTTTTGTGTTGTTAACTTACACCCTTTGTTTGTTGTTGTTTCAATTATAAATGTACCAGTTTTTGATACCAAATCTCTTGCACATTGGCTATTTGCTGCCAGTGTATAATCATCACCACCTGCATTTGTATTATATGTTGCAGGTATTGTTGATTCTGAAATATTTATGTTGGCAATTGTATCGCCTGTTATTGTCGTATTATCATGTAATTGGAAGTCAACTATCTTATCTGATTTTGTAAAATATTTACTATTTAAAACAGCATAGTATGTACTCAATCTATTGACATCCATAATTAAAGGTGTGCCGTTTACAATTACCGAACTGCTACATGTTTCGTATAACCAAACAACAACTGTACAAGAGCCATTCGTAGGCACATAGCTTGATATTATACCTGTTTCGTCAGGAGATAAGGAAAATGTACCATATACATTTGTTAAGTCTGAATTGGCATTTAAATCATCAACAAGCATTGATATTGATGTAACTGTTATTGGCTCAAACGTAACAATATTACCCCCACAAATTGTAACTTGACTAAATGATAATGGATTTGTTTCTGTTGGTGGCAATCCAGTTTGGCTTATAACAATTACATTTGTTTTACAAGGACAAGTATTTATACCTAATACTTCTTGCCAAGCTGCTACTGCACCTGCTGTGGAAGATATTGCATTTAAAATATTGTTTTGTAATATAGCAAAATTTACAGAAAGACACCAAGTTTTACTACATCCGTCTTGTGATGGAGTAAAGCTAAACCCACTTGTATTATCACATACATCTACTATTGTATTTTTTGCGGTTATATATATTACGCCATCTCCGCCTGTTGTAATATCAACAGCACACAAACCTGCCAATGTTTTCTCACCAAATGATATTGGGTTCTTAGTTATTTGTAACCCTTTTTGGCACTTGCAATCACAACCTAAAATATCTTGAATTTGTTTTACTATTTTTTCACTATTTTTCCCATTTGCTTCTTGAAGCCATGCCATCCCAAATAGCACTTCTACATCTTTAAGTTTTTCTTCCATTTGCTTACCTACCACACCGCCTTTTTCCGCAATTTCAAGTGACTGAGTATAACAGCAAAGAAGAGTAGATAAAGCACCTGAGCAAGACACCTGTTCCGCCCAATTAGTAATATATGTGATGTCCATATAATTATGACAACTATCAATTTTATATCTTGCAGTTGTAATAACTTTCACTTGATATAGCCCTGTTATGCTACCATCTAAATCTTGTGAATATGGAACGTAATTGAATGTTTTTTGCTCAATGTAATTGTCTGGGTATGTAAGTTTACCAACAAATGTTTTACTTTCAGGTGATAGCCCATTGTATTTAAAATTTGTTTGTTCCTTAATAACCATTTTAGCAGTAGTGCAGTTTGTATCAACCGAAATACAACCCTGTATATGATTATCAACTTCTAATCTTGGATCATAACAAACAGATACATTAAAAGAACCATCAACATAACTAATTAAATCCAAAACATATCTATATTCTATGGTATAATTTCCAAAAAATAATTCACCTGATGAAGATAATGGGATGGTAATATCTGTTTCGCCCAAATTTAAATCTAAAAAATAAGTGCCAGAAACAGGAGGAACAATATCACCTACAATATTCCCATTTGGGTCTTTTACAACAAAAATAATTCCTAACGGATTTGATGCTTGGAAATCTGATAACTCGGCCGTATTAATATACAGCGTTTTATCATACGGATTAAATACTGTTGTAAATCCAAGTTTATCTATAAAACCTGATACTGTATTGTTTATTGATTTAGGGTTATTACAAGTAGCCATGCTATTGATTGTTTATTTTTTAATTTAAAAAAAGGAAAGGACTAAAGGCTTTTCGCCAATAGCCCTTCCCAAAGGTGTAACCCTTATATATGCGAGTTTACTATAAAAGCGTCCAAGTCATTCCGTAGATAATAGTTCCGCCATTTGCCGTTACTGCTGAAATTGTTGCAGGAATACCAATTGATGCAATTGTGTTAGACAAACAAACTTTGTACGTTGTTGTTGTCAGGTCATTTGCTGTATCAGGATACATTGTTATTTCCCCAATTCTATACTCTCCGACATAGGTTTGAAGTTGTCTTCTAGCAAGTGTAGTTTGCCCATCACCCGTTACAACAACTTTGTAACAATATGTTGTAGCGGTAAACGAAGGATAGTTTGTGGCATTTTCAAATTGACCAGCAATAACTTGAGTTGATCCCGTACAATCTAAACATTGATTGTTCAATGCATAGACAATGTTTGTCATTTTATCATTAGGGGTATCTGTTGTTGGAGTATAGGCTATACCAGTAATCCCAGTTCCAGAAATATCCCAAAATGTAAGTACGCCTTGACCTTCAGTATCTTCTGTAACAATACCACTAATTGCCTTAGCTCCATTTACATCTGGGTAAGTTGCTGAGGTTATATTGTCAACAAGATTGTATTGAATTTCACCATTCATACCAGTTTGTGGTTGAAGTTGTGCAGGTCGTGGGTTTATACCTGTTAGTGTGCGTAATACGGTTGATGTGGCATTAAAACCATCATTGCTGTCCCATACTTTATACGCTTGAAATAAACTTGCCATTTTATGTATTTTTTTATGTTAATTGTAATAATTTACTTTCCATTTTTTTCCATTCAAGGAAACTTTTTTTATCAGTCATAGAATAGATTGCCAATTCTTCCGCTATTTCTGATGGTTTTTCTGATTTGAACGTGTTTGGGTGAACTGTTTTTTTGTTTTCGTTTTCGATAATTTTACCTTTCAGCATACTTACCGACCCCTCTTTGAACAAATACTCTGTTTGATTTTCTATCTTAGATTTGATTTTATCAATTTTATTAATAAACTCAACTCCTTGACTTGCCAATAAGTCTGTAAGCATATCTCTTCGTGTATCTAAATCATATCCACTAGATATTTCAAAGATTTCAGAAAGAACTTCTACATACTCATCGTTTTCCATCAAATTCTTTTTGACATCAAACAAAAGTTGTTCTTTTTTGAACAATTCTTTTTTGCTGTTAACGGATTTTGTTCCGTCAAGTTCAACAAATAGAATTCTTGTGTTTTTGTCACGTCTTTCGTAAGAGCCATTGTATGGTGCGTGTTTAAAAAACTCTAACATCAATGGTGGTGTATTTTCTATTTCAAATTCAATTTGGTAATTGCCTCTGTACTCCCACCCAATTTGTTCTGTTTCTGTTATTGCGTCATACTTTTTAAGTTCTTGGTATTTCACATCAAGTGATGGGCATGAATTAAGAAATCTTATTTCAATAATTTCAGCACCTTCATCTCCAATACCACAAAACTTTATTTTCCCTTCATACTCCCCCTTTGCATTATACTGCTTTTGAACGGCATGTTCGTAGCCATTTGGCAGCCAAATTTCTGGTGGTTGTACTTCTACTTGAATAGTTGTCCCTCTTTTGTTTCCATTTTCGTCCAACTCCCCACGTTCCATTAATGTAGGTTTCAAATCTGGGGTAATGTGAATCCTATAAAAGTCTGATTTGTTTTGCATATATAAAAATTAAAGATTACGGTGTTGTTTGTTGCGAATTACCATTGATTAAACCAAAGTAACCCACACCATGTATATCAAATCCGAATTGATTTCGTGCGTACACATCTAATGTACGACCACCTCTCACACGAGTATCATCATACCAAATAGATGCATTTGTTCCATTTTGTGCGGATACTTGCATACCGTCACATCCTTTCAATTTAACAATCTCCATGTTAGGAATTTTGCCACCTGTTGATGAGTTAAATGTCATGTCAGGAATCAACAATGCAAAGTTACGCATAATTGAACGATCATAATCCATTTGTTCCCAACCAGTAAATCGTGCAAATTTAAAGTCAAATCCAAGACCTAAGAAGTTTTTAATACCTCCAAATCCATACCAATTCAACCAGCCGTTTGCATCACCACCCCAAATTGGCAAATTGTAGTTATTTGTACCAACGATACGAGCAGCAGCTTTATTCAAATTGCTATACATCTCTTGGTCACACCAAATTGTTGCACTTGTGATACCTTCTCTAATAAATCGTTTTGAAATAGCAGTCAATGAAGCTACAATAGAATTATAGTTATTGCTGTTGATTGTCATATTGAATTTACCTCTACGAGCAACACTTGTCAACAAACCATCTGTACCCGAATCAGTAGCCATATTATATGAACCAATCATCATTTGAATGAATTGACCATACATCATATCGTTTGCAATTTGTTGTTGCACACCTGAGCGTAAGCAAAATGTATCAATTTCTTGACCAGTGATAGTATCCAACATACGCATTGGCGTAGGGATGTTATCATGACCATAATGCGAAATAGCATCTTGGCAAATTGTTTTACCATTTTCGTATTCTTGGATAACACCATGACCAATGTTTGGTTGTGTTTGCGTGAAACCATTTTTTGCAATATTTCCTGAACACGCTTTTTGATAAGTGACATTTGGGTCAAACTGCCAAATATATTTTTTAGCTGACAAATCTAATACAGCTCCATCGTTACGATTAAGTGTAACAGTCCCATTAACTGACGCTTTAACGGTGGCTTGAACAATTACACCTGCAATATTTGTAAAACATTGCGCTCCTACTGGTGGAACAAAAGTACCTGTTGGTGCAGTTGGTGCTGATACAGTACATGCTACATCCGCTCCTGCACTACCAGCAGCGGTAACGGCAGTTGTGAAGTTATAAGAAAGTTTATTTGACAGAATCTCTTCCCACATATATTTTCTTGTAGTTACCTCACGATGACCTGCGCCAAGCAAATTTAATCGTTGGTCAAAAATATACATTAGAAAATTAGGCATATTGCCTCTTAGGATTCTTTCTTGTCTTACATCTGGGCGCAAGAAAATATCGGCATACTCGTTGTATATCGGGAATCCTTGCGAAATCTGTGCGCTTGATAGGGTTTGTATTGGACTTTGATTTGCCATTTTTTAGTTTTTTATATTTTAATTATAGACTATCTAAATAATTTTTGTATTGTTGTCTTGAATCAACTGTTTTTGTTGCTTCGGTAATATTTTTTGGTGGTGCTGTAAATGGTGATTTTGCTCCTATTGCCAATGATTTAAAACGGTCATCTGCTTTTTGCCATACAGCATCAGCAACTGCTTGTAAAACATCTTGTTTTTTACCTGCCATTTCACCAAGTAATTGACCAAGTATTTTTTCGGATGCATTTCTATCTTCTACAAATGCGGAAAACAACCAATCGTTTTGAACCTTACCTTCTTCTGTATTTGTAAAGTGATTTTTTAAATCATCAAATGATATATTAGGTTTTACTTCAACCTGTATTTTTTCACCATTTACAATTACATCTTTTACAATAGGGTGGTTATTAAATTCAGAAATAATAGTTTCTTGTTGTTTTCTGTAATCACCCATATTGGTCATTGCAACAAATTCACTTTTAATTCCATGCACCTTATCTGTAATAGGCTTACGAATTTCAGAAGCCTCTTTTTCAATTAATGATTTACCTAAAGCTACAATTTTTTCATTTGAGCTATTTAAGTTGTACTCATCTTCAAACGCCTCTTTTATTTCATCTTCAGTTAACGTGTCATCATTTTCTAATTGTTCAGCTTTGAACTTTTCGTATACTAATGAGTTATCATCAACTTTACTTATTGATTCAAATTTCAATACTTCATCTTTTGACAATTTATTGCTTTTGATCCCATAGTTTACTAATTCCGCAAAAGCCATTTCCTCTTTAGGTGGTTTGGACTTTTCTTCTTTTACCTTTTTTAGTTCGGCAATGTCTTCGGCAGTCAAACCTTGTTCTTTTAACATTTCTGCGTAAGCAGTTTCTTTTGAAAAGGTGGTTTGTTGTTCGGCAGATTTAATTGCCTCCGCTGAACCAGCATCAATTGATTGTGTAGATTGTGGTACAATCGTTTCGGCAGAAGGTGTTTTAACTCCTTCTATTAATGTTTCGATATTTTGTGTTTCTGTACTCATTTTTTTTGCATATATTAGATTACAACCCAAAAGTAATTATTGTTTTATATATCAATATTTGTATATTTGCGTTATACAATATAATATTGTAAATATGGCAAAATCAAATAGCTTCACAATGTTCATGGGTAAAAAAGTAAAACCTAAGAACAATAGCGTACCACAATACTACGATGAATCAGAGTATATACAGCTTTTAATTGACGCTGAAAACGCAGGGCTAACCCCAAGTAAATTTAAATCTATTCTATCACAGCCATGCCAATGTTGTGGCAACGATAAAGTGATGTTAGAGTTGATTAAAAAAGATATGAGAAAGAAATCAAATGGGCATAGTGTTCATTTGTTTATATATCAATCATCTGACATAAATAAACATACTGAATTAACCGAATTAAAAATTGATTGCATTTTATCATCTATGCTTCGTGTTGGGGCAAGTTCAAAAGTATATACACCAAAAGAAACTCATAAATATAAAGAGGGTAAAAAAGATGCCACAATAACTGTATTTAAAGATGGAATAAGGGGCAGTACGGTTAATTGCATAATAAAAGAAAACACAATTTATCCTAATGAAAATATTTGAAGAAATACTCACCAATATTGAAGACTTAAAAAAAGAATCATACATCAAGTCTATTCTTTTAGAGTACAATTTATCTACTATTTTTTCTCCTATATATGCAACAAACAAAGAGGTGCAGAGATTTGGTGATGTCTGCACTTCTTTTATTATTTTAGCTTACTCAAATGGTTGTAAATGGCTTGATTATAGAAAGGATAGAAAGACTGTTAAAATGGAAGTAATGAAGTCTGTTCTACAATATACCAAAGTTCAAATTGATGATAATTACCAAGTATTGATATCAAAAGTAATTGATGGTCAATTAGAGGAAGTTGAAATGGTTATATACGATTTTGTAAGATGGCAACGTAATGGATTATTTGAAACATATGTGGCATTATCTACACAAATATCTCTTTGTAGAAGAGAAGCAAGTAGCACATTTGGAGTAAATGCAAAAACTTTAAATGATAGAGCAAAATTTCTTGAAAATTTAAGGGCATTAGAAAAAGATTTAAAAGATGTTGTCAATGAAATTGAAAGAGAATTTATATCACTTGACGAATCACTTAAACAAGAAAATAAAAAACAAGTATCGGCACAAACAGACTTTTATTCATGGGAAGATGTCGTTAAAGGATTAGACCAAACAAAATAATTTACCAAAAACTTTTGTATAATGCAGTTGCACCTAAATTACCAATAACTGTATTTTTTAAACTACTTGCCGCTAAAAAACATTGAATCATTGCAGCAATTAAATCATGTGAACGCAACTTATCCCTTGTAAACGATTCTAATTGAGTTAATGTATTTGGGAATACAATTGTTTCAAGATAATCAATCTCTCCTTCTTGCGGTTTTTTTATATAGTTTGCAATCAACTCCATACCATCTCTAACTGGATTATTTTTTTCTGAATTTGAATGGACTCTTATGCCTTTACCGCCATCATAAGGGCTATCGTAAATCATTTTGTTATACCCTTTCTTTTTAAAATAGTTTACACCTACATTGCTTTCTGGACACATTAAAAAACCAAAATATTCGGATGCCATTGCAAATTGTTCGTGGTCATCATCATTTACATTTTGTCTACCAAAATACTCACCTATTAATTCATTTTGAATTCCATTTTGAGAATAGTGGTCAAACTTTTTAAACAATAACATTGCTGCGTTAGATATATTCTGAGAAATGGTATCTTCTTTATCCATTCTTACAGGATCATATCCTCCAGCCCCCTCAGGTGTTCTTGGAAGAGAATATAAACCATCGTATGAATACTTCACATTGTTTGGCATTTTAATATTAACCCCTTTTATGCTCCACCCAAAATCTTTGTATTCTTCCGATGTATTAAAATAGACTTTATTGGTGGTCATATCTCTCATAAATTTACCACACAAATACCCTCTTTCGGCTATAGGAGTTTGAAGAATTTTTTTCTTTCTTTTTGACACCCTCCCATCTCTATTAAATGCAGAAAAATGTTGTGGCATTTCAAATATGTCATCGATAGTTCTTGGTAATGCTTTCAACTCGTCTATATGTTCTTTTGACCCTTCCCCAAATTCTTTTATTTTGGCTTGAACCTCTTGCTCATACTCAATTTCGGCTTTTTCTTTTTCCGCATATCCATATTTATTAATACCCATATAATCATAAATACCAATAAAATATCTTAAAAATCCAGTTGCGGTTCTACCATTTTCTGATTTTTTTTCTGGATTACTACCATCCCACAAAGGTTGTGCTTTTGCTATTGCTCTTTTCATTTTTGTGGTATCAGTCCCCATTGTTGAAAACAAACTAGCTTTACCAATTATCTTTCCTGAATGTATTTCCCTCATTGTTTTTAGTTGTGGTTCAATAATACTCATTGGATCAACCCCTTCCCATTTTAAAAACTCATCAAATAATACTTTATTTAATTTATAGGCATCAAAGGCTGTTGCTATAGTAGCTTTTGTTTTAGCCCACCCCTTTAAACACTTTTCTATTTCATCTTTTTTGTTTGATGAAAGGCTTATTTCAGTTTGCAACAATTCACCACCACTTTTTGTTTTATATATTGGCCTTAATCGTTGGTGATACCTTGCCAATCCATCTTTCATTGGAGTAAGCATAGTATCCCTTGCTACTTCTTGTTTTGTGCTTATAAGTCCTATTTTCATATACGATGCGGACTTCATTTTTCTTACAGCAAGGAATATTTCTTTTGCAGTAATACCACCACGTCTACCCTTAAACACAATTTTACCAAATGCTTTTTCATCATTTTCTACCAAATCGTCAAAATAAAAATATTCCTTATCCATATGCCAAAACATAATGTCATATTCTACATTCCAAAATGTAAGGTATTCATAATGTGCGCCTGTTATGTAAATCGGTTCACTTTTTTCAATGATTGGATTGTAATTATAAAACCATACACCATTAATCATTCTACGATATTGAATTGACCAATACTCTTGTTCTTCTCTTGAACTTTTAAATTCATTCGGTACTATTGGTTTTCTCCAATATTGCTCTATTGGGTCTTGTATATCCCAATTAAGTATATCCATATTGTCATTTGGGACATTAGGTATCTGGTATTCATAAACATCTTGTAAAATGTAGGTCTGCATATATTAAACAAAGATATTACAAAAAAACAAAAAGCCACCATTAAGGTGGCTTTCTATTAAAATGTATTATGTATTTTAGTATGCCGATAATCGTCTACAAAGGTATCTAGCGGAAAGTGTCCATGTTTTTGATGTTGCACCAGCAGTACCTAAAGCACTTGTTATAACTCGTATCATATAATACTTGTAGGGACTATATGCGTTAACTGTTGTAGCTGTTGATGCACCAACAGAAGCAGTAGTGGCTACGGATGCTGTGGCGTTAGGAAATTGCCAAACCCTTGTCCAACTTTTTAAAGTATTATGCCCTCCTGCTGTTGTAAATGGTATTGCTGTTGGATAAACATTTGGAACTACTGTTGTCAATGTTGTGGTTGAATCGGCTGCGTTTGGATATGGGAAGTAATTAACCCCATCTAAAGAAGCATATAACCTTATTACACCACTAATACTGTCAATAGAAGACCCAGTTGATGCAAGTGTAAGCGTTATGGTAACAGCCCCAGTTGATGGGATACTTGCTTTAAAGTAAGCCGTATCGACATATGACCCTGTGCCAGTAAACACATTTGCTGTTCCAGAACCATATGGAGTAAAAGCCCCTTCAATTGTTGTGTTTTGTGCTTGTGTGTTATTACAAGCCAAGAAAAGCACTGTGGCAAGTAAAAATAGTATTTTTTTCATTTTTTTTATTTTTATGTTTTTTATATTTGTAGGTTCAAAAGTAAATTTACTTTTATAAATTAAAAATTTCATATTTAATTTATACAATATTTTATTGCAAATCTACATTTTACCTTCCCTTATAAATCTTTTTATTGAATTTTTAGATACATCTTGAATTTCATAACCAAGTAGTGTCCCTGTAGAAATATCTTCAAGTTTCCAAAGTTTAGCATTTACGTTTTCAAGCAATTTTAAACTTTCTGTTATTGATTTTTCTTTTTCTGTAGAGTTAGTTTCTTCGGCATAACAAGCTCTGATTATTCTTTCTTTTTCGTATGTCAAAATTTTGGTAATAGCCATTTTATAGTATCTTTGTTTATTAATATTTAACAAAAGTATGAGTTTAGAGCGAGATTTACAAATTATTGATGGCGTAAAGAAAAAAAGTTGTTTAACGGTGTCTGGGATAGAACGTAAATATAACATACCAAAAAATGTTTTACACAATACTCGCATAAATGGGGTATCTATCCCTGAAAAGCACAGAATAAAACTTTTAAATTATTTAATGGAAGAAGACATTAAACCAATTGATGATTGGAATAAACTTTCCGCAAAAAAAGTTTTAAAACACCAGTTTCCAAAATGGATAAAAAAATTAAAAGAATATTGTGTTTTAAAAAATATAACTATTCAAGAGTTAATTGATACTCATAGCCGTATTCCCCATGAATAAACTCATCAAATTTCATTTCAATAAACATTATATCTTTAACAGCTATGCAATTTATATCATCAGCAAATTTTTCAAATGAATTTATAAGTTTTGGGTGTTCATTAAAAAATTGGTTATGTAGAAGGTAAGTATATAGCATTTCTGTTATTTCAGTATATGTCAAATCCGCTTCAATTTTTTCTTCTGCGTGACACAAATAATGGCATAACTGAATAAATTTTTTTTTGTCAAATTTTTTGTGGTTGTTTTTTCCCATTTTTAAATTGTTTTTATTGTTTCTATTAATTGTTCTTTTGTTCCGTGTGAAATAAGCCCTTCGTATTGAAATCCAAACATTTTAATTAATGTCACTATGTTTGGATTTTTTATAGCCATTACATTTAAAACAAGTGGTATTTTAAACCACTTGTTAGCATCGTCAGCTTTTATTTTGCCCATTTTGCCTGTATGTAAATTTTCATATATATCATCTCCATGATACTGATAGATGTTTATATTTTGCTTATCAATTACCAATGTTGGTATATTGTTTTCTTCAATTTTAGAAAGGCAAGTCATCGGCTATATCTTTTAATTGTATTGGGGTTATTTCTTCTTGCTCACCTGCATTTAATTTAATAATCCAACCATTGCCAAGATACCTTTTGTTGCCAAATTTCACTTTTTCTTCTTCTGATTTTTCTTTTGTTGATTTTATTTTTACAGAAACATCTTGACCATATTGGTCTTTTTCATCTTTATCCCATATTTCAAGGCTAACATATAACTTATCGTTATTTTTACCTTTTGTAATACCAGAATGGCCTTCTTTAATTAATTCTTTTAGGTCGGTAAGGCAAATCGACACGTTTCTTAATTTACTCATTGTTTTTTTTGTATTTAATAGTTAATAATAAATTTTTTATTGCAATTATTTTAAAATGGTGGTGAATCATCAGAGCTTGTAAGGTAATCTAAATTATCTTTATTTTCAAACATTTTATTTAATGTTTGTTGACCATATTGACTTCTTAATAATTTTTCTGCATCCGTTAATGGATTTTGATCTTGGAAATAAAATCTATTATCTTCCCACTTAAATATCCCATCTCTAAAATCACCAAGAAGACCCCCACCAGTTGCTCTTTTTTTATTCTTGCCTACTATTAATTTAAACTGTGGCTGATTTACTTGCTCTTTATAAAAACAAAACATATTATCCATCTTATTAGCCCATAAAGCACCGCCATTCAAATCATAATATGTTGGTATTGGTAATGGTTTATTTTTTTCTGCATTTGTAGGTTTATTGGGGTGGGCAACAATGTTATATGAAATCTGATAAGATAGGGCAAACCTTTTTATTTTTGCAAACACAACTGACAAGTATTGGTCATCTCTTTGGAAAACACTACCTGTTTTATCAAGTTGATTAAATGGATCAACTACTACCGCATTCACTCCTTTTTTGAGTATTAAATATTTAAACTTTTCGTGTACACTATCTAAATCGTGTTCGTTTTCTGGGTACACAAAAAATATATTATCTTTAATAAAATCAATACCTTTTTGATATTCATTTTCTGTCATTTTATATAAATCATTTTTTGGATGTATTTGCTTACCTATATATACTTCTATTAATGAATTATAAAAATCTGTACTTGGATAATTCTCTGGTGAAAATATAGCAAACTTCCACTTTTCTAAAAACACTTTACATACTATTAAAAAATTAAGGAAAGTTGTTTTGCCTTGATTTGCATACCCATACCAACAATTAACTTCGCCTAATTTCCACACAAATAATTCATCTAATTCTGGCATTCCTGTTGTTGACCCCATTCTTGATTTAGTATGGTAACTTGTCCATAAATCATCAATCATATCATCTACAAAATGTATACCATCAATGTGAACGCCTACTGAATTTTTTACAAGATTTATTACAGATTCTTTCCCATTTTTAATAAGCACCTCATTAAAGTCTTTACTGCCTGTTTTTGAATAATCTACATACTTACATCTTTCAGCACCAAATCTTAAAATAAGTGCATCTCTCATTTCTATACCTTTTGTATCTCCATCTGTGGCAATAACAATTTCATCAATACCAAAAAAGTAATCGGCACAATTATCTAAAAAATCTAAATTAATACTTGCACCATTTGGAACAGAAACAACACCCCATCCTGATAAATAACTAAGCATATTCATTTCTTCAGTAAATACAATCTCATCATCTGAAATTGTTTTTAAATCATCCGCACTATATCCAGTCTTTTTTTGCTTACGATTAAACTCATTTTCGTCAATCATTTCTTTTCTTCTCAAATCTATCTTTTCGGTTATTAAGTTATCTAATTTTTCCTTATTGACTTTATTACCAAATCCACATTCATAAGCACTCATGCAATCAATTTGACCTTCTGTTATTATGCATTTTTTTACTCCATTAAGAGAATTAATATTGTAAAATATAAGTTCAGCATCTTTTTCAAGTCTAAAATCTTTATCTCTTGAACGATATTGCACATTAACCAAATCTAAATCTCTAAAATATGGAAAAGCAATGCATTTTTTATTAATCCACTCCCCAGTTTCTTTACTTGGGAAACTTTGCACTTTTTCGTAAACCATAAAGTGAGATATGGTGCTATCACTCAAACCCCTTTCGTTTAAATATTTTTTACTATCTGTAATTTTTGCATCTTTAAGATACTCTTCACGGCTTAACTTTTTATATTCTTTTTTAGGGGTGTATTCCTTAACGGATCCCTTCCACCCACAATGATGACAATTGTATTGACCAGTATCAATATTCACACTAAGGCAATAATCTCTTTTATTTTTCCTTTCAGAACTGCATTTTGGGCAAATTGTTTTAACAGATCCGCTACTTCTTTTCAAGTTAATACCCAAAAATTCTAATTTGTTTTTAAAACTCATTCGATTGTGTCTTTAAATAGTTTTTTAAATTTCTCATATAGAGCCTCAAATTTGGCAGATTCTTCTTTTTCGATATGGAAGTACTCTTTTTCATTTATATCGCAGTAAAGGGCAAGTAGTGACCACACAGAGGCATCCTTACCTGTTTCCTGACACCAATTTGTCAAATATCTTGAAAATTCCTTTGTTGTTACCCGAATTCCACCATATTCGTTCAAAATATTACCCCCAGAAATTATGATGCTTGTGTACTTTTTTTCGTAAATATCTTTCCTGTGATGCCATAACATTTTTTTATCAATTCCGTCTGAATGATTTAAAATTCTCAGTTCTGATGTTGAGATGTTGCTTTGGGGAAAGTCCTCAAGACTTGACCCCAAAGTAACATTTTCTTTATTTTCTTTTTCTTTTACTTTACTTCTATTTACTTTAGGGGTGTTACAAACGCTTTCGTAATGCGTTACATTTTTTGTATCTTGTTGATTTTCACGCCATTGTCTAATTCTTTCAGCGTTTTTTTCTTTTTTTATTTGGTACTTTTCACTAAAGTTTAGTAATTGTTTGTTGAAAGTTTCTCCATTGTTTGATGAAATTAACCCAATTTGCTCCATAAATTCCCAACATTTTTTTAGTTTTTTACCTACTTTTAATTGAGATTTCAAAACAGAACTTTTTATAGGCTTTTCTTGTTTTCCAATTTTTTCTAATATTACATAAAACAATCCTACACCTTCGTAACCAAAGTGTAAAAATAACTCAGATACCTTTTCATCATCGAAGGCGGATGTATCGTGTAGGTAATACTTCATTTTATAAAATAATTACCGAAGGGTAGTGGTGCAGACAAAAAAATGACTTATGAGAATCAAAGATTTGAACACTACCCTTCGGTAAGTTAATTTAAACTGTAAATAATTTATTGGAATTCATAATTTTATTAATTGTCTGCACGTCAAAAGTAATACGTTGTATTTTATTCTGCAAGTATTTTATTATTTATTTCTGTTGCGTTTTATTTCTTGCCGATAATTGAGCCACTATTTCGTTAAATTTTGAGTATAAATTGGTAAGAGATAATGCTTGTTTGTAAAAAGAAATAGTAATTGCAGAACGATAATAAAGTTCTTGTTGTGTGATGCTTGTGTGTAAATCCCAAATCCCATTTTTTCGTCCCAAGTATCTTGTTTTTAATGTCTTATTGAGTCTTTTTAAGTTTATAGCTTCTATTTGTGTGAATTCTGGTTTATTCCCCGTAATCTCCTCGTAAAACACAACCCATTGTGTTACTAATTCGCTCCAATAAGGAGTAGAATTATCTGGTTTAAATACATTATTAAAATATTCTTGTAAAGACTCAGTAATGGGATTTAATAATTTAGGATCAATAAAAAGACCGTGTGATTCTAAAATATATTTAATCCCTTCATTGAATGAAATTTTTGATTTTTTTGTTTTTAATTTCATAAATGTAATAATTATTGCTCTTCAACTTTGAATGTACCATCCAATATATGACCTGCACACTCTTCAAGAATACGCCTTTGTTCGTCTGTCATATTTGATGACATTGTAATAATATTTTGGAACGATAGTGTTTCCCAATTATCCATTACTTCTTTTTTTATTATATCGGCATACTTTGTAGATACAGATAAATAAATATCTTTTTCTACACCACGAAGTCTACTTATTATCATCAAAAATTTATTTTTTGAATTCCCCTGTAACGCCTCTTCTATAATAATCATTTCCGCATTTTTAATAGAATTTGCTGTATTCATCAATATTTGTTTGATATACATTGCGGTAAAATTGCTTTTATTTATTGTGTCCATATTTTTTTTAATGTTTTTAAATAATGTTATTATTAACTTACCCATTGAAAATCTCTCCTATCTTCAAGCAATTCATCTTTGTCAACAATATTTTTTTTTACTCTTGTATTTTTACCTCTACCACTTTTACATGATATGCCTTCTTTGTGAAGAACTTGGTCAATTTGATTTAATGAGCAATCAAACATTGCTTTAAACTCATTTCTTGTGTGTTTTAGGTGGTTCTTAATAAGAAACTCTTTGTCTTTTGGTAACATAATTATTAATTGGTTTTATTTTTTTTTAATTGAAATTTCGCAATGTACGTCTTGCATTTGCATGCCCAATTTGTCAGCCACCAATTTAATTATACTGATGTGCATTAATGTTTGGCTATCCCTTTCAAGCATTCTTCCCAATCCAGCAGGATTAGTATGTAATACATTGCAAATGCTTATATTTAATTCAATTTTAGAATTAATTTCCTCTTTAACCATTTTTGTAAACGATCTATTTAATCTTATCCTTTTTTTTGGCATTTTTTATGCAAAGCAAATACATAAAATTCATTTTTGCAAATTATTTTACAAATAAAAAGTAAAAAAAATTTTTTTTGTAACAAATGAATTTATAAATTTGCACATTATGAAGAACATACACTTAATACCAACATCACAACCAAGTAGGTTATTATGTAATCACACATTAAAATCATTTTGTTTTCAAAAAGAAGAAAATGGAATGTTTGTTAATGACGGCAAAGTTAGTGGAGCAAGTTTTTGGTCTATTGAAAAAGCAAAAAATAATGGATTTAATCCTCAACACATCTATATCACTAATGATGAAGTAATTAAAGCAGTTGATTATTTTTGGAAACCCGATTGTAATATGATTTTCAAAGCAGAGTACACACCACATAAAGGTTGTGAAAAAGTCATATTGACAACAGACCAAGACTTAATTGCTGATGGTGTACAAGCTATTGATGATGAGTTTTTAGAATGGTTTGTTAAGAACCCAAGTTGTGAGAGGGTTGAGATTGACAAAAATTGGAATTACCCATTAGAAAAAAGTTGGGAATATAAATTAAGAATCATTCCAAAAGAAGAACATACTAAGCAGATTAAGTGTTATTGTGGTCACACAACAACTTGTGATTGTAGTCCATTAGAAGAACCTAAACAATTTACTCCTGAAATATTAGTAGATTTAAAACAGGGTTTAGATAACGCTATACAAAAAAGTAACCCACTGTTTCCAAACTATAAACATTTGAATAGACAAGAAACACTTGAAGAAGCTAATTGGAAAGTTTTAGGTACAAAGAATGATACATTTTACAATGGTGCTAAATGGCAACAAGAAGATATTTTAGAGCTATTAAAAGTAAATGGATATGAAGATGAACCTATATTTGATTTAATTACTGAACAATTTAAAAAGAAATAAAATGAGTAAACAAGAAACACTTGAAGAAGCTAAATTAAGACAATTATTTAAAAACAGAAGTAATTGCTATGCTGATGCAGATGATGTAGTTCAAACAATGGATGAGGATTGCTTTATTTCAACTATTAATGAATGGCAAAAAGAAAGAAGTTATAGTGAGGAAGAATTTTTATGTTTTTCTGAATGGGTTTCATCTGAAGATTGGGTTTATTTACCAAGTAAAGGTTATTGGGTAAATGAAGAACAA